>Ga0181520_10001531_pt1 | contig 46553 bp, 34 predicted proteins | sample PEATcosm2014_Bin_29_FD_132451 | JGI IMG/M metagenome (GOLD analysis project Ga0181520, IMG submission 132451) | Peatland microbial communities from MTU Mesocosm Facility, Houghton, MI, USA - PEATcosm2014_Bin02_30_metaG | ecosystem: Environmental > Terrestrial > Soil > Wetlands > Peat | place... | reverse complement strand
TGCCCCGCATTGAGCGCGGCGTTGATGCTGCCGGCGTTGTCCACCCCCGGCTGGGCCAGATAGAAAGCGCTGATCGGCAGGGAGGTTCCGGGCGTCGGGCCGTTGGCCCAGCTCGTGCCCAAGCTGTTGGTCTCGAGATTCGGGACCAGCACCACGAAATTGCCGTTGGTATCGAGCGCCAGGTAAGGCTTCTCCCGGACCAAGGGGGTGTTGGTGATGACGGTGAAAACCGAACTGGGCCAGATTCCCGATGGCGCGTTGGAAACGCCGGTGAACACCATGTTCCACGAGCCGCCGGACCAGTTTCCCCAAACATCGTTTCGGGAAAACCATTGCTGCTGCGTAATGGAACTGACAGTGGAATCAATTTTGGAATCCGCCAGAAAGCCGCCGCTTGACCAAGCCCCGCTTTCAGTGTCCGACAGGTTCAAGCTGCCTGCAATGTGCATCCGCCGCAGCGAAGTTCCTTGCGACACGGCCCAGGTCATCGTGGCCTCGTTCGTCGGGTTCACGCACAAATTCTCACAGCACCGCCAGAAATTCACGGTGGCATTGTCGTTGGCCAAGACCCCATCCGACCGCACATCGCCCGCGATCACGACATTGTCGGGCATCTGTCCCACGCCGATAATCTGCGTGTAATAGCCCACGTTCAGCAGCAGGTTAGTGTATTGTCCGGGCTTGAAAATGAAGGCGTTCCGCTGGGGGCCGAATTGATTGAGTTGCTGGTCGGCAAACACGCCATTCGCATAATTTTGAATCGTCGCGATGGGCGTCGAAGGATCAAAGATCAAAACCCCCGGGCCAAAATTCGGGGTGGTATTGGTCACCGCGGTGTTGGTGGAAACGAACACGAGTTGCAGGGCGTTAAGGTCGCCCTCGTTGTTTCCGGACAGCGTGACATTGGGATTGCCGATCCAGGTGAACGTGATGGCGCCCGCAGCGCCCACCACCACGTTGCTGAAAACCACATAGTCGGCGCCCAGCGCAAAATGGGTCAAACTCGCCGGGGTATTCACCGTGCCCTGGCTGACCGGGGACATGACCGGCGTGGAGACGGTGAACAGGGTGCCCCGCGTGCCGGTGTTATTGATACCATAGAGATAAAGGTTGTAGGTCCCGGCGGGCACATTATTTAAAGTGTCGGTTTGCAGACCCACATTGTTGTATTCATATGGTTGTTGCAGTCCAGCCGGAGCGCCCTGGCTTCCCTGGGTTCCATAAGTCCCGCCCAATTGGGAGGTCAGCGTGATGGGGGTGTGGGTGACGCCATCCGACAGGCGGTTGGCGGCGCCGGTCGTGCCGCCGCCGAGGATCGGGTTCCAATAATTATTTCCCGGGTCGGGATAGGCGCCTTGCCCGGAATAATTCACGGCGCCGGCGCCGCCGGGCACATCGAAATTAACGACCTGACCGCGGGTCTCCTGGCTGCTTAACGTCAGCCAGAAAGCTGTCCAAAGCAAGGCCGCGAGCAAGGAGGCTTGGGGAAGGCGCATCATGGGAGGCGCGATTTTTGAGGTCACGGACGGCAACTGTCAATGGAATACTTTTCAGTTTTTGGCATACGGCTGATTCCGTATGAGGGCACGCGAGTGGCTGGCGTGTGACTCCAGCGCCGGTGGTTGTGGTGATGGGAGGATTGGGGGAATTGGGGACAAAGTTTGTGGTGAGCTCGCCCTCATTCTGGCCTTCTCCCCCGGGGAGAAGGAACGCGCTTTCACGCGCCTCGACGCTCGAATGGCCCCCGGGCAATTTCCGCCGCTCGTCGTTCCAAAAACGCGGCAATGACTTCTCCTGCGCCTGGTGGTCTATTCCTCGGAGCAGCAGGGGACGAGGTCGCGCCATTTGTCCGGGCGGACGAGCGTGCTGAAGGGCATTTCCAGGAAGACGCCGGCTTCGAGGATGTCCGGGCGGTAGCTTTCGCCGTGGTTCCAGAGGCCGCGGAAATAATAGCGCACTTCGCCGTCGCGGCTTTGGTAGAAGGGCAGTTCGGTAATGATCTGCTGGCGGGTGCCGTCGAGACCTTCGGTGTCGCCGGCGGTGTATTCGATGAAGCCGCTGCGGTTAAAGGTGAGGCGGACGCCGGCATAGCGGGCGAAGCGATACGCGTCCTCGTCGTAAAGGTGGTCGAAGCCGACGTTGACGGTGGGGCCGAGGGCGAAGGTGAGGGGTTGGGCGAAGGGGCAGACGGAGTTGGTGCGCTCGAACATGAGCGTGGTCCAATGGAGCCACGGCCAGGTGAAATCGGCGCGGAGACGGAGGCCGGCATCGCTGCCGGGATGGGGATTATTATCGGGCTTGGCGATATCGGTGCTGGCGATTTCGAGGTCGGCATCGGGGATGAGCCAGCCGTTTTTGCCGGCCTGCTGGCGGAGGCCGTCGCCGTAGGCGTAGAACTTGGCGCCGGCCCAGTAGGAATCGTTGTTGTCGCCGTGGTTGATGTGGTCGTAGCCGACGCGGAAGCGGAAGAAGAAATTGGTGTTGCCTGCGGGGACAATGGGCGCGAGGGCGGACAGGCCGGTGTTGTCGGCGGGGACGTTGGTGGTGACGACGGCGGGATAGAAATTGGTGGGGGCGGTGGGGGCGGCGGCGGGCATTTCGACGACGGTGGCGTGCCCGGGGACGTTGGTTTCAACGGCGCTGATGGTTTCGGGGGCCTTGGCGGTGGTTTCGGCGGGCGGCGGGTTGGTGATGACGGGGGCCGCGGCGACGGGGGCGTTGGTGAGGGGGGCGGGGGCCTCAACGGCGGCGGTATTGGTGCCGGTGGGGGCGTTGGTTTCCGGCGCGGGGACGGCGTTGGTGGGGAGCGATTCCGGAGGCGCGGGGAGCGGCTTGGGGGGTTCGCTGTTTTTCTTGGCGCAGCTCACGGCACAGGTGATCAAGCCAAGGAGGGCCGCCGTCAGTGAAATAGGGACGCAGAGCTTTTTGGTTTTCATGGTGACTGCCCGGTATAAATCCCGACCGGTAACGGGGCCAATATGGGCAGGAGCGGCGCGGAATATCAAGCAATCTTTGCAGAATGCACGGGCCGGCGCGGCTGGGTGGACGCGGCGCGGCGCGGGAGGGGGGAATCGCAGGGGGCTGATTTTGAGGCATTTCTGGCGGCGGCGGCGGGATGCAGGCGGGCGGCGGCGCGGCGGGGAAGAATCGTTGAAAAGATAACAAGTTTGACTCCAATCAATCAGGAAACTAGATTCAAGCCAATGCTGGCTGCTGAAACCAAAGTCGCGGGCTCCGACCGCGCTCCTGAAACAGAGTCCGCCTGTTCCTGGAAACGAATCATGGAACCGGTGGAGCCGTTCCTTAAGGCGGTGACGCAACAACTGATGCGGCAGGCGCATGATTTCGATCCGGAGGTGGTTCCGTACGCGGAGCACGCGCTGAACAACGGGGGCAAGCATTTGCGGCCGGCGCTGGTGGCGCTGGGGGCGGGTTGTTTTGGGCGGCCCAAGGAGGGGCACGTGAAGGCGGCGGTGATCATCGAGATGATTCACCTGGCGACGCTGATTCATGACGATGTGATGGACGAGGCGGAGATCCGGCGGGGGAGCCCGACGGTGGCGGCGAAGTGGGGGAATGAGATTGCGGTGTTGTTTGGGGACTGCCTGTTTGCGCATGCGCTGACGCTGGCGGCGAGTTTTCCGACGACGGAGGTGTGCCGGGCGGTCTCCATTGCGACGAACACGGTGTGTTCGGGGGAGATCTTGCAGACGCAGCAGCGGCGGAATTTTCCGGCGGCGCGGAACGACTATTTCCGGGTGATCGAGATGAAGACGGGCGAGCTGTTCACGCTGTCCTGCGACTTGGCGGCATTTTTGAGCGAGGCGCCGCCGGCGCAGCGGGCGGCGTTGCGGGAGTTTGGGGCGGCGGTGGGGACAGCGTACCAGGTCTATGATGATTGCGTGGATTTGTTCGGGACGGAGGCGGAAGCGGGGAAATCGCTGGGGACGGACCTGGCGAAAGGAAAGCTGACGTGGCCGGTGTTGCTGGCGTGGGAACGGGCCTCGGCCGCGAACCGGCGGACGTTGGAGCAGTTGATCCAACATTGGGACCCGAAAAATCTCGCGGAAGTGAATGCCTTGCTGGCCAAATACGACACCTTTGAGCCGTCGGTACGGGAGATTCGGCGGTTTTTGGACCAGGCGCGGCGGGCGTTGCGGGTGTTGCCGGCGTCAACGGGGCGGACGGCGCTGGTGGCGATGGCGGATATTTTGGCGCAACAAACCGGCACTTTGGCGGTTCAATAGGCATGCCAACTATGTCAGAGCCGACCGCTGTCCCCGATCAAAATGCGCCTTCCGGCACGCTGGAGGGGGATTTGGTGCGCCGGGCGCGGCGGGGCGAGATGGCGGCGTATGACGAGCTGGTGCGGCGGTATCAGGAGCGGATTTACGCGACGATCTACCACATGACGGCGAATCATGAGGACGCGAATGACCTGACGCAGGAATCGTTCATCAAGGCGTATTCGGCGCTGAAATCGTTCAAAGGGGGGTCGAGTTTTTACACGTGGCTGTACCGGATCGCGGTGAACAAGACGATCAATTTCCTGAAGCAGCGGCGGAACAAGCATCACCTGAGCCTGGACGACCTGGATTTCAATGCGGAGCATGATCCGGACTTGGTGTCGTTGATTTCGGAGAAGACGCCGCACCGGGAGGTGAACTTGAGCGAGTTGCAGAAAAAATTGAACGAAGCCCTGATGAAGCTGTCAGAATCCCACAGAACGGTTGTGGTACTGCACGATGTGCAGGGAGTTTCCCACGACGAAATTGCGGCGATAGTGGGGTGCAATATCGGGACGGTTCGGTCCCGGCTGTTTTATGCGCGCCAGCAGTTGCAGGGTTATCTGGCGGATTACATCAAGACCTGAAGCCAACATGAGCGAGACACCAGACGATTTTGACGATTTGAAGCGGTTGCTGAAGCTCAAGCAGCACGAGGTGCCGCCGCCGGGCTATTTCAACAGACTTGCCGGGGATGTGGTGTCGCGGATCCAGGCGGGCGAATCGGGGGGGCGGCGGAGTTTGCTGGAGCGAATTGACACGCAGTGGCCGCGGCTGGCGGCGCTGCTGCGGATATTTGAGGCGAAGCCGGGGTTGATTGGCGGGCTGGCGACGAGCCTGTGCGTGTTGCTGCTGGCGGCGGTGGCCCTGGTGGACCGGGCCGACCAGGCGACGGACAGCCCGCTGGCGGCGCTGCCGACGGCGCAAGGAGTGAGCGCGGGCCAGGACCTGGCATCGGCGGTGCAATTGGCGCCGGCGGACGACTCCGGGATCACGGTGAGCACGAATCCGGTCTCGAGTTTGCAGCCGGCGGCGACGCTGTTTGGTTCGCCGGAGAGTCCGCTGTTTCAGCCGGCCGCGTTCACGCCGGCGGGCCAATAAGGAGCCGGTAAAAAATCAAGGGACCAAGCTGACTGGTCCTTTGAGCGGTTCCCAAGGCGGGGAAAAGATTTTCGAAGAGTGCGGTGTGCGCTTGTAACGCCACCGCACTTTTCATTTAATTTGCCAGTGCCAACCAAAGTCATAGCAATCGCGAATCAAAAAGGCGGCGTGGGCAAGACGACCACGGCCGTGAACCTGGCGGCGTGCCTGGCGGCCGCGGGGCAGCGGGTGCTGCTGTTCGACCTGGACCCGCAAGCCAACGCCACGAGCGGCGTGGGCGTGGAAAAGGTGGCGGGGGCGAGCGCCTACCAGGTGCTGCTGGGCGAGGGGACGCTGCTGGAGAAGGTGAAGCCGACGGCGTGGGAGCGGCTGGCGTTGATTCCGAGCGAAGTGGACCTGTGCGCGGCGGATTTGGAGCTGGCACGGCTGGAGCATCATCTGCTGCGGGTGGCGGAGACGCTGCAACCGGTGCGCGCGAGCGGGCGGTTTGACCTGGTGCTGCTGGATTGTCCGCCGTCGCTGGGGATCTTGTCGCTGAACGCGTTTGCGGCGTGCGACGGGATCCTGGTGCCGCTGCAATGCGAGTATTACGCGCTGGAGGGGATTTCGATGATGAACCAGGTGCTGGACCAGTTGCGGGGGGCGGGGGTGAACCCGGGGCTGAATGTGTTTGGGGTGGTGATGACGATGTTTGACGGGCGCACGAAGCTGTCGAACGAGGTGGTGGAGGAGGTGCGGAAGCTGCTGGGGGCGAAGGTGTTTGAGACGGTGATTCCGCGGACGACGCGGCTGGCGGAGGCGCCGAGTTTTGGCAAGCCGATCATTTATTATGACAAGTACAGCACGGGGGCGGCGGCGTACCAGTTGCTGACGCAGGAGGTGCTGGGGCGGCTGAACGGGGCGGCGGCGTGACCGGGGGGAAGATGGCTAAATCTCTTTCCATGAACCGTCTTAGGTTCATGGCCCCAATGTGCATCCCGTTTGGGATGTCGAAACTCCCCATGAACCCGGAAAACATTCAACATTCGACATTCAACTCCACAAAGGCGACAGCGCAAGCCCCTTCGATATTGGTCGTTGAATGTGGAATGTTTCTTTTGCGGTTCAGGGGTTCAATGCGCGAACGCTTTCGGGGAATTCTCCCCCTCGGCTCCGCAGACTCCGCCGCCGCGGGGAGGAAGAAACGCTCCCAGCGTCTCGACGGAGCCTTTCGCCGGTTTTTGTTGGGGGATAGGGACAATGCCGAGATAAGCCCAAGTCCGGCGCATTTTAGACTTTTGATTTTCCAGGGTTTTCGACTTTAATAGGGCATGCTCAAACGCACGGCGCTGTTCGGCGCACATCTGAAACTCGGCGCGAAGCTGATTGATTTTGGCGGCTGGGAAATGCCGGTCCAGTACACCAGCATCACCGAGGAACACCTGGCGGTCCGCAACGGGGCGGGAATCTTCGACATTTCGCACATGGGGGAAGTGACCGTGAGCGGCCCGGGGGCGCAGGAATTTCTGAATCAAACGCTGACCAACGACAGCCGGAAGCTGGCGCCGGGGCAGGGGCAGTACAGCCTGATGTGCAACGAGCGCGGGGGCGTGATTGACGATTTGTACGCGTACCGGCTGGCGCCGGACGCGTTTTTTTTGATCATCAACGCGTCGCGGGTGGAGGTGGACGTGGCGTGGCTGAAGGCGCAGGCGGAGAAGTTTGCGGGCGAGCGGGTGAGTTTGACGGACGCATCGCATCACTACGCGGCGATGGCGGTGCAGGGGCCGAAGGTGCGGTCGTTTATTGACGCGTGCATTCCCGGTCCGTCGGACGCGGTGCAGGCGCTGACGTTGGTGAGCGATTTGAAGAAAAACCAACTGGCGGGATTTTCGTTTGGGCGGTGCAACCTGCTGGTGGCGTGCACGGGGTACACGGGCGAGGACGGCTTTGAGATCCTCGGGCCGGAAGGGGCGGCGGAGCAGCTCTGGGGCGCGCTCTTGCGGGCGGGGGCGGAGGCGGGCATCAAGCCATGCGGCTTGGGGGCGCGCGACACGCTGCGCACGGAGGTGTGTTATCCGCTTTACGGGCACGAACTGGACGAGGAGACGACGCCGCTGGAGGCGGGGCTGGGGCATTTTGTGGCGCTGGACAAGGGCGATTTCAACGGGCGCAGCGTGCTGGCGGCGCAGCAGGCCGGGGGCGTGAAGAAGAAGCTGGTGGCCTTCAAGATGACCGGCCGCTCGGCGCCGCCGCGGCCGCATTATCCCATCTGGGTGAACGGCGCGGCCGGGGGCGTGGTGACCAGCGGCACGCAGAGCCCGTCGCTGAATATCGGGATCGGCATGGGGTACGTGGCGGCGGAGCACGCGCAGGCGGGGACGGAGATCGAGATTGAGATTCGCGGGCGGCGGTTTCCGGCGGTGGTGGTGCGGAAGCCGATTTACAAGCGCAGCCAAGGGTGAGAATTCCCAGAAAAAAGGTTAGCGCACATGAACCCGAAGATGGATGGGCGAGCACCTCACCCCCGGAAATCTCGACGGCCGGGGCAACCTCTCGGACGCAGCGCTGGCCGATTTTTGTGTGTTCTTTCTCGAAACGATGCTCGACCAGATCCAGTTCATGAGCGGACCGCTTGGCCTGCCCGCTGGTGGATGAAGGAGAAATTCCGCGCTCACGCGTGCAGGAAATCACCGGCAAGGGAGCCTCGGTTTCCGTGGAGATCATCAAATCGGGTCTGGCTGATGGCTATTTTGAGACGCCCAGTCCCAAAGAGCCGCTGCGCGTCGCCTTCCCGGCAAAAGTTCACGAGTTCTACTTTCCGCAACTCTTCCTCGGCCTGCCTGAAAGCTAAAAGCTGAAGGCTGAGCCCCGGAGCGGAGGTCCGGGGGCAGGCTGCGTTGCGCGCTCCGCGGTGAAGCAACCTGAAGGTCGCGCTCCCGGCGCAGGGCAACCGAATCGTTCCGGCTTAGTGGCGCGGAGCAAAATTTGCCCACCAAAAAAGTTTTCGATTACGATTGACCGGGGACACAAGTTGTGACGAAATGATAGAACATTGTTGTCAAAGCTGTAATGTCGAGAACCCCAATCAGAAACGGAAATGGCGCGCCACGAAATGGTGCCAGCAAATACGACGCCCATCACAAGGTTTTATCGCAGACCTACGGGGCATTTGCCGAACTTCGGCGCGAACTTTCCGATTCAAAAACGACGGTCACCGAGCGCGATGACATCCTGAAAACGTTTGCCGCGTGTCCCGATTCGCAGCGCGCGTGGCTGGCGCTGGAGGATTATTTTGAGCGGCTGTCGCTTTCGCGGCGGGATTTTCCGGCGACCGACTGGTGGGTGAAGATGCTGGCGGCGCAGGGGAAGAGCCGGCTGGAAGAGCTGGCTTTTTTGTTTCTGCGGGCGAAGCGGTCGGTGCCGCCGGAATTGCAGCCCTACGCGAGCCCGGAACGATTTGCCCACGCGGAGGATGCCGAACAGGAAGTGCGGCTGGTGCGGGAGCTGGAGAACTGGCTGGCCCCGGCGACGCCGCTGCACCTGGACACGCCGCGGGCGACGTTGCGGGTGGTGTGCCAGCCGCAAGCAGACGAGCAGGAGCCGTCGCGCTACCGGCTGGCGCTGCAGTTTTTGCTGCTGCGGCCGCGGACGGGCGAGAAGGCGCGGTCGCTGCACGACTTGGTGGACCTGGTGGTGCGGGCGGCGCACGAGCAGGAATTGTTCACGCCGTGGGATTGGGAGTTCATCCAGTGGATTTACGACACGCAGCGGGAGCGGGCGGGGCACGAGACGACGCTGGTGCTGGCGGACGCGGAGCTGCTGCAATGGCTGGCACGGTGGGGCCACACGCCCCGGCTGGAAGCGGCGGCGAACGGGCAGCCGTATCATTTTCACGGGAATGTGGTGGCGCTGGCGCCCTATTTGGAAAACGGCACCAAGGAACTGTCCTTCACGCACCGGATCACGCTGCCGGACGGAAAGCTGCGGCCGATCGGGGACGTGCGGTTTTTCAACCGGCAGTCGCCGGTGGCGCTGATTGACAATGAATTTTTCCTGCTGCGGAACGCGCCGCCGAACGGCGTGCTCAAATACCTGGCGCAGAGGCCGTCGGTGCCGGTGCGGCATTTGAGCCACCGGCTGCTGCTGCACCTGCGGAAAACGCAATCGAACCACGGGGTGGACTGGGAACAGCTTTGCGTGGCGCACCAAGCGACGCCGCAGTTCGTGTTTGAACTGCTGGACGAGACGGTGCAATTGCGGTTGCTGGCGCACAGCCTGCGCGACCAGAGCACCTGGATTTGGAACGGGCACGAGTGGACGCCGCACAACCGGGTGATCAAGCCGGGCGAGAAGCCGGAGATTTTGGACGACCCGCGGCTGGATCCGTCGGTGCAATGGCTGCGGCGGCTGGACTGGTTCATGCAGGAGCCGGGGCTGTGGGTGGGGGACGCCAATGAGAATTTCCTGGGGTCGCTGGCGGATGCCTGGGCGACGAAACCGAAGGACGCGGAATTTTTGGGCAACGCGGGATTTCACCGGCTGTTCCTGACGCCGCGGGCGCTGAAGCCGCGGCTGGTGGTAAAGGGCAGCGGCATTGACTGGCTGTCGGTGTCCGCCGAATGGGAGGCGGAGGGAATGAAGCTTTCGAAGGCGGATCTGGAGCGGCTGGCGGCGGCGACGAGCCGGTTTGTGAAATTGCCGAATGCGGGCTGGGTGGAGCTGGACACGCACGCGGTGCAAGGGGCGCACGAGGCGATGGCAGACATGGGCGTGGAGGGATTGATTGCCGTGCCGCAAAAGGTGGGCATGGAACACGTGGCGCACCTGGGGGACGAGGAATTCACGCGGTTTGCGGACACGCCGGAGGCCAAGCTGCTGCGGGAGCGGGTGCGCGATTTCAAGGGCGTGCCGAGCGCGAAACTGCCGGAATGCCTGCGCGCGGAATTGCGGCCGTACCAGAAGGAGGGCTTTGATTTTCTGGCGCACCTGGTGGAGGTGAAACTGGGCGGCATCCTCGCGGACGACATGGGGCTGGGCAAGACGCTTCAGACGTTGACGTGGCTGGCGTGGCTGAAGGACCGGAACAAGAAGAACCCGAAGCCGTCGCTGGTGATCTGCCCGGCGTCGGTGCTGCACAACTGGCGGCGCGAGGCGGAGCGGTTCACGCCCACGATGAAGGTGCTGGTGCTGGAGAGCGGGGCGGCGCGGCACAATTTGCGCAAACAGATTCCGCAAAACGACATCATCGTGACCAACTACGCGCTGCTGCGGCGGGACCTGGAGGAATTTCACAAGTTTTCGTTCCGGTCGGTGATTTTGGACGAGGCGCAGTTCATCAAGAACCCGGGCGCGCAGGTGACGCAGTCGGTGAAGCAGTTGAAGTGCGAGTACAAGATTGCGCTGACGGGGACGCCGCTGGAAAACCGGCTGCTGGATTTGTGGAGCATTGTGGACTTCATCCAGCCGGGATACCTCGGGAACCAGGAACAATTTTTGGAGACGTACGAGCCGCGCGGGGAACACGCGGAGTCCGAGCAGCGCATCGCGCGGCGGCGGCTTTCGGCCAAGCTGCGTCCGCTGCTGCTGCGGCGGTTGAAGAAGCACGTGGCCAAGGACCTGCCGGAACGGATCGAGGAACGGCGGGATTGCCCGCTGGGCGACGAGCAGCGGAAGCTGTATCTGGCCGAGCTGCGCCGGAGCCGGGACCAGGTGATGAAGGCGGTGGAGACGCAGGGGTTGAACAAGTCCAAGATGCACGTGCTGGCGGCGCTGACGCGGTTGCGGCAGATTTGCTGTCATCCGGCGCTGGTGGGCAGCGACACGGCCAGCGGGAAGACGGAGACGCTGTTTGAGTTGCTGGACACGCTGGTGGCGGACGGCCAGAAGGTGCTGGTGTTCTCGCAATTTGTGCAGATGCTGCAACTGCTGGACAAGGAATGCAAACTGCGCAACATCCGCACGCACATGCTCACGGGCCAGACGAAGGACCGGCAGGCGGTGGTGAGCGACTTCCAGCAGGAGACGGGCGCGTGCGTGTTTCTGTTGAGCCTGCGCGCGGCGGGGACGGGCTTGAACCTCACGAACGCCAGCTACGTGGTGCTGTACGACCCGTGGTGGAACCCGGCGGTGGAGGCGCAGGCGATTGACCGCTCGCACCGCATCGGCCAGACACACACGGTGAACGCCTACCGGCTGATTGCGCCCGGGACGGTGGAGGAAAAGATCTGGGAGCTGCAGCAGACCAAGGCCAAGACCATCGCGGACGTGCTGGGCGAGGAAGGGTTTGCGCGCAGCCTGACGGCGACGGATTTGGAATACCTGTTTTCGGAGTAGGGATAAAAATGGGGTTACGCTGCGGCGGTGGGTTTGCGCCCGCGCCGGCCGAGCAGGAACGATAACAGGGCTAAGGATACTCCCGCTAGGGACGCCAGGAAAATTCCCAAAATGCCACCGAGAACGATGTTCACCGGTTTGTTTGGTTTGACCGGCGCGCGGCCCGGCTCGGCCGGGTCAGTGATTTGCACGAGCGCCGGCTTGGGAATTTGCGCCTCCAATTGTTCCGCCTCGATTTTTCCCAGCAGCAGCTTGTGGGACTCGACGGCCATGTCCAGGTCACGTTTTGCGTCCCAATACGGCTGGTTTTCGGGAGTGGGTTTCGAATGTTGAAGCTTCAGGTCCAGGGCATCCGATACGGCTTTCGATGCAGCCACCTCGGTGGCCAACCCGGCCATGATGCCCGCGATCCGGTCATCAATCTGTTGATTCAAAACCTCCATCAATGACCGGACGCGCGCCACTTCCATGCTGGAGAGCGCATAATCATTGGTCAGCGTGACATATTTTTGTTCGGCGTCGTTGAGTTTCCCCAACAAATCGGACAACGTCCCGTCGGACACGAGGCCGGGCAAGGCGGTGCGTTTTTGCCCGTTGCTTAGGGCACGGACTTGTGAAAGTCGCACCTCCTTTTCAAGGAGGGTGCTCTTCGCCATAGCGATTTGGGCGTCAAGCCCCTCGGCGTTGTCAATAATATCGAATTTCGCGCGCAGCAAATCCAGGCCGGCCTGCGCGCTTTGAATTTGCTGCTCCTGTTCACGAGCTTGCTGTTGCAAGCCGGCGAGAACCTTCGCCGGGATCCCAGCCCGGTGATCGCGAAAATCCCGGTACGATTCGGCGACCGCGTTGGCAATTTGCGCCGCTTCGTTCTTGTCGTCGCTGTACGCGGTGATGGAAATGAGCATGGTGTTTTTAACCGGCGCCAACTGCAGGCGCTGCCGGAGTATCTCCGTCGTCTCTGGAGTCTTGAGCGGCTGGCCGGCGGAATATTTTTTGCCCCACTGCTCATTGAGTTTCAATTTGTCTATGACCGGGGCGAGCACGAGTTCCGACTGGATGATCTCGAAGGTGGTTTGGAGAAAATACGGATCGTAAGCCACCTGCCCGGCGGCGGCGGGGGCATCGGCTTCCACCCGGACGCGCGCCGTGCTGGCGTAGGATTCCGGCAGGAGGAAGGTGATCACCACGCTGGCCAGGAACACCAGCAAGAACACCAAGACAAAAACCCTGAAGAATGTGGACACGGGATTGACCCGGAATCCAAACAGGCTGGCAAGTTTATCGCTCATGGTTTTCCTTTCTTTCAATGCGGCGAGCCGTTCCAAAATGGACGTGCTCGCCAAATCCGGCAGGATGCGCAGCCAAAGTTTAAACAGGCCCCAAGTGGGCGACTCGGTCCACGCGTCCCGGCACTGGTCGCGGAACAGTTGCGCCATCGCCGCGCCGTAGGCGGCGCGATGCCGCGGGGGATACGCCCGCAACAGGCGCCGGTAGATTGCCTGCGAGAGGCGAAATTCCCCGCCGCGGGCCTCCGGTTTCATCGGCCGCCTCCCGGGAGCGCCACCAGCGCCGTTTTGTCGAACAATTTCTTCCCGCGGGCGACTGCGACGATCGCCGCATACCGGCGGGCTTCCGCCCGGACCACCTGCTCGCCCACGCCGGACAGCCGGTAATAACGGCGGCGCTCGTCATCCAAGCGCGGGTCTGGCCGCTCATCGGATTCCTCGATGAGCTGCGATTCGAGCAATCGTTTGATGGTGCCGTATAATGTGCCGGGCCCCATCTTGATCTGGCCGTCGGTGGTGGCGGCGACTTCCTGCATGATGGCGTAGCCGTGCCGTTCGCCGTCCGCCAGCGCGAGCAGGACGTGAAACACCGCCGGGGTCAGCGGCAACAGGCTGGTGGGATCGGTTTCCGGTTTTACCATTTCAACGGATATATCTGTTACGGATATAATAGCCAAAAACGAATTCCGGTCAAGCGGATTTAAGAAGGAAAAACAGGAATGCCTACCGGTAGCTGGCGGAGAGTTTCCCGCCAGCCGTCAGGATTCCGGCGTCTTTGAGGGACTGAACCCGTTGCTGGTGAGACATTTGGAGGACACGTTGAACCGTACGCTCCATGGCAGCGGCGACCTGTTCCGGCGTTACGGGAGCCGGAATGCTCGGCTGTTTGGTGCCATTTTGCTTCACCGCAGCAGTTTGACTTTTACGATCCATCTGTCAAGTCTCCGGTAGAAAGTAGCCCAGAATGCAGTTGCTGTCACGTACCACCACTTGAATATGCGACTTTTTAAGGATGCCCGAACCAGGATAGACCGGCACTCCTTCCTGAAAAACGCCGCGAACAGTCTGAAAATGGACTTCCAAATCATTCTCAATCATGGGAATCGCCCAATTCAGCATGGCGCAATCCAACTTTCGGCGCACCAAATCGTGGTCATTGCCGTGCGCCGGCTCGTTTTTAGGGAGCGGAACGCCCTGTGTTCGCAAAGTTTCTTCGAACGCCGGGTAAAGCTTTGTGAGCATATCCGTGAACCGAACATCCAGCAGGTCGAAACAGACACCCAAATGAATGTGTGCACCAACCACCGCCGGAGTCGTTACAATTTCCGGCCGCCGCCTGGCAATGCCAGTCGCCCAATCGAGCGCCCGATCACATCCATATTCCCAAAAATAAACGCCATTGCCCAGCCAGTCATAGTCGTTATGACTCGGCTTTAGTCGCTCGCGGCGGAGCAACACATTTTCGACCACTAAGCGGTCGCAGCCATGATACCCAACGACGGTCCGTTGATATGTCAGCGATTGCATGGGCAAATTCAGTCGAACCTTCAGGCGTCAACCAAATCACAACTCTCAGGCTCGCGATTTACAGGAGGTTCCTGAAAATCCTAAACCCGATTGCTCTGGAAAGTCACGAGATATCGAATTCGTTGGGGCTAGTCCCAACCATTCGTGTTATTTCGTGAAATTCGCAGGGACGAGCCGTCCCCACTCCGGCGCTGCTCGGCCGTAAATTATTTGAGGGGCGCGAGGTCGGCGGCGATGGCGCGGTCGAAACGGGCGCGGGCGGTGACGTAATCGTGCTCCGCCTGGATCTGGGTGGTGCGGGCCTGGGTGAGGGAGGTTTGGGCATCCAGCACATCGAGCTGGGTGCCGGTGCCGGCGTCGGCGCGGGCCTTGGCCTCGCGCAGGGCTTCCTCGGCCTCCTCCTGGACTTTTTGCTGGGATTCGAGGGTTTCGCGGGCCTGGAGGAAATCGGAATAGGCGGTGCGCACCTGGAGTTCGATTTGGCGCCCCTCATCTTCGAGCCCGGTTTTGGAGTGGGCGTACTGGGCGCGGGCCTGCTTGATCTTGCCGGCGGTGAGGAGGCCGTCGAAGATATTCCAAGTGGCCTGGGCGCCGGCGTTCCAGCCGTTGAATTCATAGCGCGGGTCGGTGCTGTACTGGGAGTTATCCCAATTATAGCCGGCGAACACGGAGACGGTGGGCTTGTAGCCGGACTTGGCGTTGATGATGTTCAGGTCCTGCAACTCAACGTCGCGGCGCAGGGCGGTGAGTTCGGTGCGGCGGGTGAGGGCCTGCTGGATGGCGTCGGGGAGGTTGATGGCGTAGGGGGACGTGTCAAAGACGTCGGTGAGGTTGAGGGGGATGTTTTCCCAGACGTCGCGGGGGAGGTTGTAGCCGAGGAGGTTGGCCAGGTTGTTTTTGGCGATGCGATAGCTGTTGCGGGCGCTGATGAGGGCGGGGCGCTCATTGGCGACGGCGACCTCGGCGCGGAGGACGTTGAACTTGGGAACGGTGCCGGCATCGAAGCGGTGTTGCTGGTCTTCCAACTCCCTTTCGAGCAGCTTGACGGAGGCCTCCTGGACGGTGATTTGCTGGGCCGCGAGGAGGACGTCGTAATAGGCGATGCGGACGGTCAGGAGCGTATCGGAGAGGGTGGTTTCATAATTGGCGATGGCCTGCTTCTGGGTGGCTTCGGCCGCGCGAATGGCGGCCTTCATGCGGCCGCCCAGGTAAACGTTTTGGACGATCTGCACACCGGAGTTCCAGTTTTGATGCGGCAGCGGGAAGGCGAAACCGGGGAATTCCTGGAGCAGGGTGATCTCTTCGTCCGCATATTGCCCGGTGGCGCGCACGATGGGGAGGGCGATGGCGCGGGTTTGGATGACGACGCCATGCTGGGCTTCGAGGTCATTTTTGGCCTCGAGGATGGTCGCGTTCTGGGACAAGGCGGTGTTCAGGGCATCGGCGAGCGAGAGGGGCCGGGTGAGCCATGACGGGTTGTTGGTGTCCGCGGAATCGGCGGCGGGGCAGCGGTTCACGGCCAGAGCCGCGAGAGCCACGCACATAAGCAAGTTGAGTCTTTTCATGGTCAGGATTTCACGGCTTGGTTTTGGGCATGTGTTTCATCGCCGTGAGGGAGAAACACGTGATATGGTCCGCCAAGCGTTCTATGCCGGCCTGGTCCACGGGCAGATCCTTGGGGAAAAGCCGGCTGACGACCGGGCGGCAATGATGATAGAAGACGCACTGGCTGACGATACTAAAAGCAAAGGGGCGCACGCGCCCGTCGTTGGGGGGGCAGTGCAGGACACCGGCGACAATGCGCCGGAGCTGGCCGGCCATGGGCCGGAGACGCTCCTCGATGAGCGCGTCGAGGGCGTGGGTGGGCTCGATCATTTCGCGGGACACGAGCTTGCCGTGCCAGGAGGTGGGGCCCTTGTCAAAAATGCGCAGAAGGAAGGAAAGCACGAACGCGTGGAGCTGCTCCGCGGCGGGGGCCGCCGGCGAGACCCCCAGGAGCGGGGGGTATTTTTCGATGGCCTTGCCGTGCGCATACCGGAGCACCTCGAGATAGAGCGTCTCCTTGTCGCGGAAATGATAATTGACGGCGGCGACGTTGGCGCCGGCGCGGCGGCAGATTTCGCGGACGGTGGCATTGCGGAAGCCGTATTCGGCGAAGACCTCGCCGGCCGCCTCGAGGAGCTGGCGGCGGGTTTCGGCATGGCCGACCGCGGCGGTTGGGTCCGGCGATTTCAACATTCAAACAAATAATTAAAACGATTGTTTGACACGTCAATCAAAATTTTGGCATTTTCGCCGGGAAATGAAACAGGCGCGCCAGCTCGCCATCGGGGATTTGGCACCGGCTACCGCCGCCGCCGCCACCGTCTGGAGCGCTTTTCTCCGGCCGCCCTTGGTGAACCCCTTGAAGCCTATGATTGAAACACTCAGCGAGAAGTCCCCGGGCCGAAATGCCGGCCCCGGGCGAAGTCCGGAGTCCGGGCGGGGCGGAAACCGCGCGGGGCCGGCCGGGCAATCCTGGATTACCCGGATGGCGGCGTGGGGCGGCGGGCCGCTCGCAACCGCGGGGATGGCGCTGGCGGCGGTCTTTGCGACGGGTTGCTCGGAGCAGCCGGCGAATCAATTTCAAGGTTACATCGAGGGCGAGTACGTCTATGTGGCGTCTCCGCTGGGCGGCCTGCTGACGAATCTGCCGGTGGCGCGGGGCGATTCGGTGAAGGGGGGACAATTGCTCTTCGGGCTGGAGCGGCAGTCCGAAACGGCCGCGCTGGCGCAGGCGGAGAAAAACCTCGCCCAAGCCCAAGCGCAACTGGAGGACCTCAACAAAGGGAAACGCCCCAGCGAGATCGAGTCAATGGAAGCCCAGTTGGCGCGAATGCAGGCGGACTTGAGGCTGGCGGAGGCCGAGCTGGTGCGGCGCGAGCAACTGCGCGGATCCGCGGTGATATCCAAGGAGGAGCTGGACCAGGCGCGCGCCCAGCGGGACGCGAACCAGGCGCAGGTGACCCAGCTCACCGCGGACCTGGCCACGGCGAAACTGGGCGGCCGCGAGGACGCCATCCGCGCCGCCCAGGCCGCAGTGGAATCGCAACGCGCCGCCTGCGACCGCGCGAAGTGGGATTTCGACCAGAAGGAGCAGTTTGCCCCGACCGCCGCGCAGGTGCATGACACGCTCTATCGCCAGGGCGAATACGTGGCGCCGGGGAACCCGGTGGTGGTGCTGCTGCCGCCGGAGAATTTGAAAGTGCGCTTTTTCGTGCCGCAGGCATGGCTGCCGCGCATCAAAATCGGAGCGGCCGTTGCCGTGACCCCGGACGGCGCGGCGCATCCGCTCCCGGCGACGGTGAATTACCTTTCCACGCAGGCGGAATACACGCCGCCGGTGATTTACAGCCGGGAGACGCGGGCGGACATGGTGTTTATGATCGAGGCAAAATTTTCGCCGGCCGACGCGGCGGACCTCCGGCCGGGCCAGCCGGTGGACGTGACGCTGAAATGAAACGTCCGGACACGGAAAAAAACTGACGCTTTTGGCATGAATTCGGATTTCGCCATAAACGTGGAGGGCGTGACGAAGAAATTCGGCGCCCGGACGGTGGTGAACCACATCGCCATGCAAGTGCGGACCGGCGAGATCTATGGTTTTCTGGGGCCGAACGGGAGCGGCAAGACGACGTTTCTGCGGATGCTGTGCGGGCTGCTGACACCCGACGACGGCGCGGGGCAGTGCCTGGGCCTGGATTTCCGGCGGCAATCGGCCGAGATCAAGAAACGCGTGGGCTACATGACCCAGCGGTTCAGCTTTTACGAGGATTTGACGATTGAGGAGAACCTGGATTTTATCGCGCGGCTTTATGGCATGGCCGGGCGGCGGGCGGCGGTGGAAAAAAGCCTGGAACGGCTGGGGATGACCGAGCGGCGGCGGCAACTGGCGGGAACGTTGTCCGGCGGCTGGAAGCAGCGGCTGGCGCTGGCCGCCTGTTTGATTCATGAGCCGCAACTGCTGCTCTTGGACGAGCCCACGGCCGGGGTGGATCCCAAGGCCCGCCGGGATTTCTGGGAGGAGCTTCACCAACTGGCGGCCGGCGGGCTGACGGTGCTCATCACCACGCATTACATGGACGAGGCGTCGCGGTGTCACCGGCTGGCGTACATCGCCTACGGGAATTTGCTGGCGCGGGGCACGGTGGCGGAAGTGGTGCGGGCCGGCGGGCTTTCGACGTGGGAGGTGGCCGGCGAGAATCTGTGGGCGCTGGCGGACCGGATTCGCGGCCTGCCGGGCGTGGAACAAGTGGTGGCCTTCGGCACCACGCTGCACGTGAGCGGCCGCGACGCGGAGAAATTGCTGGCCAGCGTGAAACCCTTTCAGTCCAACGCGCACCGCTGGATCCGGATCGAACCGGGGCTGGAAGACGTCTTCATCAGCCTCATGGAAACCGCCCAGGACAATTTCTCATGAGATGTTCCACCGCATTTCCGTTCATCGAAGAACCACTGGCTGGAGTCTGCCCGGCAGCCTTACAAACAACCCGAGAGCGGCTCTGCCATTCCCTCTCCCCAAGGCAGAGGGCCAGGGTGAGGGGGAACGAGGCGAATTAAAAAGCATGCCATCCGAACCCGCCAAAAATCTCACAGCACTCGCCCGCAACCTGCGCAAACAGGACACGTGGGCGGAAAAATTATTGTGGCGCTGGCTGCACGACCGCTGGTTTTCGGCCTACAAATTCCGTCGGCAGCATTCTTTTGGTCCGCATATCCTTGATTTTTTCTGCGTTGAGGCATTTTTGAATATTGAATTGGATGGGTCGCAGCATGGTCGTCCAGAGCATCAAAAAAGCGACCACGCCCGTGACGCGTGGCTTGCCAAGGCGGGCGTCAAGGTGTTGCGTTTTTGGAACTCACAACTCCGCGGGGAAACGGAATTCATCCGCGAAACCATTTGGCGTGAGTTGCAAGCGCACGCGCCACATCCGCTGCCGGATTATTGCCGGCCAATGGGACAGCCGGCCGCGATTGAATCGAATGAAAGTGGCAAAGCGGCGCGTCCTTCCCCCTCACCCCGGCCCTCTCCCTCGGGGAGCGGGAGAATCGTAAGCCGCCTCGTCCAAAAAACTGCGGTTGGATTTGCGGGGCAGCCGATCAAGCGAGCTGCTCAAAAAGAAAACCATTCGTCCGAAAGGAGTTTTCCATGAGCTTCAGCCTCGCGCGTTTTTGGGCCATCGTCGTGAAGGAGTTCATCCAGATGCGGCGGGACCGGTTGACGTTTGGCATGATGGTGGGCATTCCGATGGTCCAGCTCATCCTGTTCGGCTACGCGATCAATTCCAACCCCAAGCACCTGCCGACGGCGGTGTTGGCGGCGGATGCCAGCCCGTTTTCGCGCACAATCATCTGGGGTTTGCGGAACAGCAGCTACTTTGACATCACGCGGGAGGCGCACAGCGCGGCGGAAATCGAGCAGCTCCTGGCGGAAGGCACCGTGCAGTTCGCGGTGACGATCCCGGTGGATTTTTCGCGCAAGTTGCTCCGGGGCGAGAAGCCGGACCTGTTGCTGGAAGCCGATGCCACCGACCCATCCGCGGTGGGATACGCGATGGCGGCGATCAACCAACTGGCGTCGTCGGTGGTGAACCGCGATTTGACGGGTCCCCTCACCCGCCTGCAAGCCGGGGCGCCGCCGTTCAACCTGGTGACGCACCAGCACTACAATCCCGAGAACATCAGCCAGTACAACATCGTGCCGGGCCTGATGGGGGTGATGCTGACGATGACGATGATCATCATCACGGGCCTGGCCATCACGCGCGAGCGGGAGCGCGGCACGATGGAGAACCTGCTCTCGACGCCGGCACATCCGGGCGAGGTGATCGTAGGCAAGATCATTCCATACATCGTGGTGGGCTACGCGCAGGTGTTTCTCATCCTGCTGGCGGCGCGATACCTGTTTGGGGTGCCGATGCTGGGCAGCGTGCCGCTGCTGCTGGTGCTGGTGCTGCTGTTTATCGTGGCCAACCTGGCGGTGGGCATCACGTTTTCCACGATTGCCAAGAACCAGTTGCAGGCGGTGCAGATGGCGTTCTTCTTTTTCCTGCCCTCGCTGTTGCTGTCCGGCTACATGTTTCCATTTCGCGGGATGCCGGACTGGGCGCAGGACCTCGGCGAATGCCTGCCGCTGACGCATTTTCTGCGGGTGGTGCGCGGAATTTTGCTCAAGGGCAACGGCCTGGCCGAGTGCCTGCCGGACCTGTGGCCGATCGCGCTCTTCCTGGTGGTGATGCTCATCGTGGGCATCAAGCGCTACCGGCAGACGCTGGATTGACGGGCGCGGGCCGGTTTGAATTTGCGCCGCGGGCGGGACGCTGCTTTACTCACGCGGATGAATCTTTTTTGCAAAGTGCGGCGCGGACTCAACCGGGGAGGTCTCGCCGGGGCGGGCGTTCTGCTGTTGGCCGGCCTGACGGTCCGGGCCGATTCGCCGCTGGAAGCCACCAACCTGTGGACTTTCCCGTTCATGCCCGGGGCGACCTCGTACGAGAGTTCGTCCACCCCGGCGGTGGCGCCGGACGGGACGATCTATGTGGGCGACTTTCTAGGCAAACTGGAGGCGATCGCGCCGAGCGGCCGCGGGCAGTGGGCGTACCAGGCGGGGCGCGAAATCAAATCCTCGCCGGCTATTGGCGGGGACGGGACGATTTATTTCGGGTCGCGCGACCGGCAGTTTTACGCGGTGAGCCCGGCGGGGCGGTTGAAATGGAAATTTGCCACCGGCGGCTGGGTGGATTCCTCGCCGGCCATCGCCGCGGACGGGACGGTTTATTTCGGTTCCTGGGACAAAAATTTTTACGCGGTGAATCCGGACGGCTCGCTGAAATGGAAATTCACGGCGGGCGGCATCGTGGATTCCTCGCCGGCGGTGGCCTTGGACGGCACGATTTATTTCGGCGCGCACAACGGGAAGTTTTATGCGCTGGACCCGGCGGGCCAGCCGCGGTGGACGTTTTCGACGGGCGCGGAAATTGTCTCGTCGCCGGCGATTGGCGCCGATGCCAGCGTCTATTTCAGTTCGACTGACGGCAATCTTTACCGGCTCAAGGCGGACGGCACGGAGCTGTGGCATTGCCGGATCGGCGGGGGCGCGGAAAGTTCACCGGTGCTGGCCGAGAACGGCAACGTGATCGTGGCTGCGGCGAGACGGACGCTGGCGATTTCGCCGGCGGGGGCCATCGTCTGGACTTTGGGCTCCGATACATGGGTGGATGAAACGCCGGCGGTGGCGCAGGACATGATGTGTTTCTCCCACCCCTGGCGCAGGCTCCTGGCCCGGCGGCCCGACGGCGCCGAACTTTGGGAGGGACAGCTCAATGACAATCTCAGCTCCTCGCCGGTGATCGCGGACCAGGGGCGGATTTATTTCTGCTGCGCGGGGTATCTGGTGGCGTTGCAACCGCCCATGCCCGTGGCTCCGGCGAAGAGTCCGTGGCCGATGTTCCGCGCCAATGCCCGCCACACCGGGCGGGTGAGCGGAGCGTTCTAAGCGGGGATAATTCCTGGTGGTCAGGGCAAGGGGCCGAAGTGAAAACCCAACGACCCGAGGTATTCGGCGGGAATGGCATTGGTTTGACCGGCGGAATCAGCCGGCATTTCGCCGCCGGGCTGGGGGCCGCTGGCGGGGATGCATTCCAGGAAAGCCAGGCCGTAACCGGGCGCCGGGGCGGCGGCATTGCCCGCGAGGTTGGCCGGCGGAAGTGCGGACGGCGGCAGTTGCACGAAGGGCACGCCGCTGTGGTTCAGGATGGTGATCAGGCCTTCGCGCGTTTCCAATTGCAGCCAGCGCACGCCGGAGAAACAGCCCGTGAACTCAGGCTCAAACCAGTCCCGCGCGGCGGGCTGCCGCGCGCTTTCCCAAACCCCCAGCGACACGCCGGCCAGCCGGTTTTTCCAGACTGGATAGGGCCCATCGCCCAGCCAGCGCTTGCGGAGGATCAAATCGCCCGGGTAGTCAAAGGAAAGGCCGGGAGCCCCGTTGGTGACCGCGGCCGACCAGGCATACTCGCAGTTGATCCAGCCGTTGCCGTTGACGCGCCAAAAGATGGACCGCAAATTTCCGTCGAACTTGGCGGAGACGAAGGCGTCCGGGCCGTCATCATCGAAATGAAGCTGCCGCAGCGTGGCGCCGCCCACGGTGAGGCGCGGGCCGTTCGTGAGCGAAAACTCCTGCGATCCGCGGCGGACGCCGAGCAACAGGCCGGTGGTGCGGCTGAACCGGGCCACCAAATCGCCGGTGGTGATGGTGATGACGCCGTTGGTTTCCGCGGGCACGGCGCGATGCTCGGCCGGCTCCTGCGTGAGGCGGTAGAAATCCAGCCGCCGCAGCGGCCACACCCAGACCCCCAATTCGCGGCCGGCCGGATCGTCCACGCGGAGGGCCAGGGCGTCGGCGCTTTTGGGGGAAACGCCGGGGATTTTCACCAGGCCGCTGCGGCCGGGCGGAATGGCCGGTGCGTCCAGGAATCCGCTGCGCACCGCGGTAAAGGGGGCGGCGTTGGAAAGCGGGGAGGCGAACTGGCGGAGTTGCCAGGTGAATTTGCAATCCTGGGCATCAGTGAAGTGAAAGTGATTTTCCACACGGAAGACCGCGTTTGATTCGCGAGTGATTTGCAGTGGCGAGGCCGGTTCCATGACCGTGGAACCGGCATCCGGCGCCGGGTCCGCCGGACCGATACCGTCATGATCATCCAAGAGATTTCGCAAAAAACCGCCGGCGCTGTCCGGGCCGGGAAGAAGCTGGGCCCGGGTGTTCAGTGCGCCGGCCGTCAGCACCAGAATGGCGACAAGCGGGAGCGCTGGGATGGAAAAATCAAAAGCGGGCCGCCCCAATGGAAGGGCCAACCACGTCCGTTGGGCACGGGGCCTGGCCTTTGGCAGCATGATTTTCCAGGCGCGGCGCATTCTTTCGGGCGAAAGTTTGTGCCATTGCCCCTCCCCCGTCAATTGGCGCCGGGATCTTTTTCGGGAGCCGTTTCGCCCGCCCGCCTGAATTATTGGGCGGCGCCTTCGCAGGCGGCCAATTCGGTGCCGGCGGTTTCCCATTCCCCGTTCGCCTGGGTGAGGCGGTCGTGGACGTCCAGCAATTCGCGATTCACCTGCATGGCGCGCCCGGCGGCATAGGTCTCCGGTTTTTCCAGCTCGGCGGTGAGCTCCTTTTCCCGGGTTTCGAGCCCGCCGATTTCCTTTTCCAAGGCGGTGATGCGCTTTTGGATGGCCTGGCGTTTGCGCGACCGGGCCTGCCGCTGCCCGGCCTCAAGGCGGCGCTGTTCCTTGCGATCCACGGGCGCATCGGCGGGGCGGCCGGCGGCGGCCGGGGCGTGATTGGCGAAGCTGGAACTGGTGAGCGCGGCGCGGGCCGATTGGGCGGTCTTGTCCAAATAATATTGGTAGCCGCCAGGAAAATGGTGGAGCAGGCCGTTTTCGACGCGGACGACGTGATTGGCGATCGTGCGGATGAAATGAACGTCGTGGCTGATGAAAATGAGCGTGCCCTCGAAGGGCTTGAGGGCTTCCACGAGCGCATCCACGCTGGCGAGATCGAGATGGGTGGTGGGCTCGTCCATCAGGAGGAGGTTGGGCGGATCGAGGAGCAATTTGACGAGCGCAAGCCGGCTTTTTTCGCCGCCGCTCAAAACGCTGACGGGTTTATACACGTCATCGCCGCGAAAGAGGAAGCTCCCGAGGACGTTGCGGACGGCCTGTTCGGTGACACGCTGGGGGGTGTCGAGGGCCTCCTGCATGACGTTGTTTTGGGGATTGAGCATCTGGGCGCGGTGCTGGGCGAAGTAGCCGAACCGGACGTTGTGGCCCAGCTTGCGCTCGCCGGCCTGCGGCACCAAGAGCTCGGCCAGCAGCTTGAGGAGCGTGGATTTGCCGGCGCCGTTGGGGCCCACCAGGACGGTGCGCTGGCCGCGCTCGGCCTCAAAGTTCAGGCCCTGGTAAAGAAGCTTTTCGCCGTAGCCAAAGCTGACGTTTGTGAGGCTGATGACGCGGTGGCCGCTGCGCTGCGGTTGGGGAAACCGGAAGCCGACGGTGGGGCCGTCGCCGTCCGGCGTGCCGACCATCTCGCTTTTGAGGCGTTCGATCTGCTTCATCTTGCTCTGGGCTTGGGCGGCCTTGGTGTTTTTGGCGCGGAAGCGGTCCACGAACAATTGCATGCGGTCTATTTCGCGCTGCTGGGCCTTGGCGGTGGCGAGCATGGTGGCCTCGGCGGCGGCGCGCTGTTCGAGATAGGCGTCGTAGTTGCCGGTGTAGCGCAAAATGCGGGCGCCGCGCAGCTCGGCGATGTGGGTGCAGAGGCGGTTGAGAAACTCGCGATCGTGGGAAATGAGGAGGATGCCGCCGCGATAGCCTTGCAGATAATCCTGCAGCCACAGGAGGGTTTCGAGGTCCAGATGGTTCGTGGGCTCATCGAGCATGAGGACGTCCGGCGCCTGCGCAAGCAAGCGGGCCAGGTGGGCGCGCATCACCCAGCCGCCGCTCAGCTCGCGGGCGGGGCGGTCGAAATCCGCCTGCTTGAAGCCCAGGCTGGCGAGGATCTGCTTGGCTTTGGCCATGTACTGGCCGTCATGCTCCTGGTCGTGCGGGACGGCGATTTCCAGGACGGTTTCGCCGCGGACGGCTTCGCCCTCCTGGGGAAGATAGCCGACCGTGGTGCCGCGAATGAAGGTGACTTCGCCGGCATCCGCCTCCTCGAGGCCCAGGATGATTTTGAGGAGGGTGGACTTGCCGGCGCCGTTGGGGCCCACGATGGCCACGCGTTCGCCGGGTTGGAGCGTGAGCAACACGTCGTCGAACAATTGGCGTCCGCCAAAAGTTTTGGATAGTCCGGCTACGGTAAGCATAACGGCATTGAGGGCGATGGGGTAAAGGCGGGACGGCGCGGCCACTCAGCAGCGCGAAGAAATCGTGCCCCGGGACCGCGGATAAATGAGGAAACAGTCAGTACCAGCCATGCTCGGAGGGTAGCTTGGTTTCGACTGCCTGACAAGACTTACAGTCGGCGGGGAATTGCGCCGCGCGCACGGGCCGGCTTCACGCGCCGCCGGGGCCGCGCCGGGCGAAAAGCCATTCGGGCGGTTCGCGCTCGTCCCGCCGGGCAAGACCGGCAACCCGGAGGGAGATCAAAAAGGCGAAAAAGCAGGATGGCTTTGCGCCAGAAGTTGAGGCATGTTTGGTTAACACGAACATTTGAGAAGATTATGTCACAAGCCATCATGGATCCCGAGAAGGTGCGGCGGTTCGCGGAGGAACTGCAGCGATTCAACGCCGAAATCGAAAACCGGATGGTGCTGCTGCACGCGCGGTTTGTGGCGCTGGGGGACACGTGGTCGGACCAGGAGCACGAGAAGTTTGCGGAGGAATTCAAGCAGGCGATGAAGGCGTTGAAGAAATTCACCGAGCTTTCCAAGGAACACACGCCATTCCTGCTCCGGAAGGCGCAGCGGATCGAGGAGTATTTGAACCAGCGGTGATTGATGCCATGGCCGAACAGCAAGCCCAAGTGACGTCGGTGGAAGCGCTGGAAGCCTTCCGGGCGCAACTGGTGGTCTATCTGGCGCAGATGGCGGCGGTCTTGGACGAGATGACCAGCGAAGTGTTGCGAACGCGGGGGTGGATGGAGGACGACCGGAAACGGTATTGGCTGCAGGAGTTTCGCAACCGCAGCCGGAAGCTGGAGGACGCGCGGCAGGAGCTGTTTAATGCCTCCATTTCCCAAATGGGCGACGCGACGAGTTTCCAGCAAATGGCGGTGCAGCGGGCCCAGCGGGATTTGCGGGCGGTGGAAGAGAAGCTGGCGGTGCTGAAGCGATGGGACCGCGACCTGGAAAACCGATCGTCACCGCTGGTAAAACAAATGGAACAGCTCCATGGATTTCTGACGGTTGAAATGGGCCGGGCAGTTGCCTATCTTGACCAGGCAATCCGGGCGCTGCAGGCCTACCGCAGCAGCGGGCCGCAGGCAACCAAGCCCGGGTGAATCTGCATGAACTTAAGCGGAAGCAAAGGCCGGATGGTGGGATTGACACGCGAGATTTCGCTCCGCTGGGCGGAGACGAAAACCCACTGGCACGACGCGAAGAGCGAGGAATTCGACCGGCGGTTCATGGTGGAATTGGCGGCCCAGGTCAGCCGCACGGAGGTGAATGTGGAGAAACTGGACGAGCTGTTGCAAAAAGTGAGGAACGATTGTGAATAGCCTGCCCGGCGTCAACGAAACCCTGGCCCTGCTGGACGCGCTCAAGAAAAATGTCCGCGACTGCGCCGCGCGCGAGGAGAAACTGGAAGCGGACCACCGGCTGGCGGTGGGGTCGGAATTGCGCGATTTCACAACCCGCAAGGAGGCACAGGAAACCGCCGCCAACGAACGCGAAGTGAAGGCGGCGGCGGCGCTGAAGGCGGAGGAGGACCAGTGCCAGGCGCGCCTGGCCCGGCGGAAAGACTGGATCAACCGCGCCCATTCGGCGGTGAGCCGGCGGGTGCTCAGCGAGATTGGCCGGCAGGACACCCACTGGAAGGAGCGGACGCAGCAAGGCATCCAGGATGCCGAGCGGCGCCGGCACGAGGCGCTGGCGGCCACCGCGGCGGCACAGGATGATTTCCAACGGCGGCTGAACGAGTCCGGAAACCGGCTGGCGGGGCTGGAGCATTCGGTCCGCAGTGCGTTTCGCGGTTACGCAAAATTCCGGCGGCTGATTTCGCCCCGGCGGCAGTGGCCGGAGCCGGATTTGGCGCCGGACGCAAACGCGCTTTTCGCCACGCTGCAACCGCTTCAAGAGAAGCTCCAACGGGATTTGGCGGGCTTCCAGACGATGGCGCTGCCGCGGATTTTCCGATTCGTGCCGGCCTGGCCGCTGATCATCGTGCTGCTGGGCGTGGCGGCGGCCGGCCCGGTGGGCGCGCATTGGGGCCGGCCCGCGGTATCCGATCTCACGGCGGGCGGGGCGCTGGGGGCGGCGGTCTTGCTGGCGATCGTTCATTTCATCGGCGCCCGCATGGCGGGGCCGGCGGCCCGGGCGCTGGCGAGTGACCTGGCGCGGGCGCGGCGGCTGCAGGCGGTTTGCGGGGAGAAATCAGCGCTGCACCTGGAGCAGGAGCAGGTGCGCATCAATAATGAATTTGAAGCGACGAAGCAGAATTTCAACCAGGAATGGCGGCAGGCGGCGCGGGACATCAGCGGCCGGCGCGGGTCGGAGCCGGCGCGGGTGGATGAGCGGGCGGCGCGGGCGGCGAAACGAAATGAGCGCCAGAACGAAGCGCGCCTGGACGCGGCGCGGCGGCGGCACACGGGGGTGGTGGCGGATTTGAAACGGGCCGACCAGTTTCTTTTCCAGCAGGTCCTGGAGGCGCACAACCTGCGGACGGCGCAACTCGAGGCCGAACACGCACGGGGCTGGCAGGAGTTGGAACGGGACTGGAAAAACTCCCTGCAACCGTTGTGCGACCGGCTGCGGGCGATCAACGAGGCGGCGGAGAAGCTTTGTCCCCCCTGGAACGCGCCGCGGTGGCGGGATTGGGCGCCGCCGGCGGCCTTTCAAAACGCGGCGGAATTCGGGCGGCTGGAGGGGAGCGTGGAAGAATTCATTGGCCCGCTGCCGAAGGACCCGCGGTTGCAATGGTTCGGGCCGGCGGTCATCTCGGCGCCGCTGGCGCTGGCGTGTCCGCACCAGGGTTCGATCCTGTTTGAATCCGGCACCGGCGGCGGGGAGGAGGCCTGCGGCGTGATCAATAACATCATCTTCCGGCTGCTGGCCACGACGCCGCCGGGCAAGCTGAGCTTCACGATCTTTGACCCGGTGGGGCTGGGACAGAATTTCGCCGCGCTGACACACCTGGCCGACTACGAGGAAAGCAGCATCAACAGCCGCATCTGGACGCAGCCGGCGCAGTTCGAGGAAAAGCTGGGGGAGCTCAACGAGCACATGGAGAAGATCATCCAGATGTACCTGCGCAACGAGTACGCCACCATTGCCGATTACAACGCGGAGGCGGGAAACATGGCGGAGAAATATCATTTTCTGGTGATCGCGTCGTTCCCGGTGAACTTCACGGACATTGCGGCCAAGCGGCTGCGCAACATCGCGGCCAGCGGGGCGCGGTGCGGCGTGTTCACGCTCATCCACTGGGACCAGCGGAATGCGGCGCCGCAGGATTTCGTGCCCGACGAACTGCGGAAGAACAGCGTCTGCCTGGTCCGCACCGAGAGCGGCTTTGAGCTGGCGGGCGGGCGGGGGCCGGGCCTGCAGTTGCGGCTGGACGCGCCGCCGGCGGCGGAGTTCGCCACGGAATTCCTCAATCACGTGGGCGAATTGAGCAGGAACTCGACGCGGGTGGAGGTGCCGTTTGAGGCCGTGGCGCCGGCGGATGCGGATATGTGGCAGGAGGACACCACCGAACTGCTGCGCGTGCCCATCGGGCGTTCCGGGGCCACGAAATTCCAGTACCTCGAAATCGGCGGCGGCACGCGGCAGCACGCGCTCATTGCCGGCAAGACCGGTTCCGGCAAGTCCACGCTGTTTCACGTCATCATCACGAACCTGGCGCTGCGGTGCAGCCCGGAGCAGGTGGAGTTCTACCTGGTGGATTTCAAGAAGGGCGTCGAGTTCAAGTGCTATGGGGCGCGGCACCTGCCGCACGCGAAGGTGGTGGCCATCGAGAGCGACCGGGAGTTTGGCCTGAGCGTGTTGCAGCGGGTGGACGACGAATTGCGGCGGCGGGGCGATTTGTTCCGGCGGGTGGGCGCGCAGGATCTGGCGGGCTACAAACGGGCCGGCGGCGCCGAAGCGATGCCGCGCACGCTGCTGATGATTGACGAGTTCCAGGAGTTTTTCACCGAGGAAGACCGGATTTCGCAGGGCGCGGCGGTGTTGCTGGACCGGATTGTGCGGCAGGGCCGCGCCTTCGGCATCCATGTGCTGCTGGGCTCGCAAACGCTGGGCGGCGCCTACACGCTGGCCCGCGCGACGATGGGGCAGATGGTCATCCGCATTGCCCTGCAATGCAACGAGGCCGACGCGTACCTGATCATGGACCAGGACAATCCGGCGCCGCGGCTGCTGTCGCGGCCTGGCGAGGGCATTTACAACGATGCGGCCGGGGCCATCGAGGGAAACAGCCCGTTCCAAGCCGTGTGGCTGTCCGACCGGACGCGGGACGGTTACCTGGCAAAGATCCGGGCGCGGGCGGATCAAAACGGGCATCCGTATCCGGGGCCGATTGTGTTTGAAGGCAACGCGCCGGCGGACGTGCAGGAAAACGATTTGCTGCGGGCCGTGCTGCGCAAGCCGGCGGCGCAAGTTCCGGCCCAGGCCGCGATCTGGCTGGGGGCTCCCAATTCGATCAAGGGCCCGACGGAAGGCACGTTCAAGCGGCAAAGCGGCAGCCATCTGCTGGTGGTGGGCCAGAGCGAGGAGCGGACGACGACGCTGCTGGCCGTGGCGCTGGCGGCTCTGGGTGCGCAATATCCGCGGGACGCCGCGCAGTTTTTCGTGCTCGAGACCCAGCCCGAGGGCTTTCCCCAGCGGGAGCGGATGGAGCGGCTCGCGCGCTCCCTCCCCCACCCCACGGAGCTGGCGGGCAACGGCGAACTGCCGGAAGTGATGGCTGGCCTGGCGGCGGAATTAAAGCAGCGGGCCGAGAATGAGGGCGCGGGCCGGGAAATTTTTGTGCTCATCCAGGGCCTGCAGAATTTCAAAAAACTGCGGCAGGAGGACGAATTCAGTTTTTCCAGCAGCGCCAGCACGGAGGGGCCGAGTCCGGCCGCGACGCTGGCGAGCCTGATCACCGAAGGGGCGGCGCGCGGGATTCATCTGATCGTCACATGCGACACGTACAACAACGTGAGCCGTTTTCTGGGGCGCAAGGCGCTCAGCGAATTCGAGATGCGCGTGGTGTTCCAGATGAGCGCCAGCGACTCGGCGAGCCTGATTGACGCGCCGGCGGCGTCCACGCTGGGGCTGCACCGGGCGCTGTTGTACAACGACCGGGAAGGCAGTTTGGAAACATTCCGTCCCTACGCGTCACCCGGCAACGACTGGCTGGAGGAAGTCGTGCGCCAATTCAGACACACCGCCACACCCGTGGCCTAAGTGGCGGGGGCATCGCCCGCAAGCTTGCCGGGCGCTTCGCAATTGCGCAAAGCGTCATGGACTGCGGCGGGAAGCGTAGCGCCACGCCGCTTTCGTGCGGGCGACGGTCCGCAAAAGTTCGCGGCCCGCGCGTGCGGACGAAAGCGCCGGCGCCACTGCGCTTTGCCGGCGCAGTCTATGACGCGAATGGAATTGCCGGGCGCGTCGGAACACGGCGAAGAGCCCAAGGGCTGGCGGGGGGCGATTTAGCGGCGGGTTATTTACTTTCGCCTCGGGCGGCCGGGGATTTCGCCGCTTTTATTAAATGGTCTGGCGACGGGCTGTCGCCCCCCCCGGGGCGGTTTCCGCACTCGGGTTTGGGGTGCGGAAAACCGGGGTGGGCGGATCGAATGTGACTTGCGCGATTTGCCGGCGACGGTAAGCTCATCGGCGTTACCGACAAAACGACTGGAAACCCAATTTAACCAAAATCATTTCGCGGCTTCGGCTGCTGTCCTGCACATAACCCTTGAAGACAGTCCCCATCAGACAGCACTGATTTTTGCGCGACGAACATCAGCCTGTGCCCACACTAAACTGGATTGGAAAGGAAGCGGTGGTGAATCATCACCACCTGGTTCCTTTTCGTTTGCTTAAGGACGTGCCGGAACTGGCGGCGGGCGATCCCGGCAGCGGCAATCTCATTGTGCAGGGTGACAACTTGGTGGCGCTCAAGGCACTGCTGCCCTACTACGCCGGGCAGGTCAAGTGCATCTACATTGACCCGCCTTACAACACCGGCAACGAAGGCTGGGTGTATAACGACAATGTCAACAGTCCGCTCATCCGCGAATGGCTGGGCAAAGCCGTGGGCAAGGAAGCCGAAGACCTGTCCCGCCACGACAAATGGCTTTGCTTGATGTATCCGCGACTTGCGTTGCTCCGGCAATTCCTGAGCGAGGATGGTTCCATTTTTATAAGCTTGGACGACAACGAAGTGCAGGCGTTGCGATACGTGATGGACGAAATTTTTGGCGCAAACAATTTCATCACAACTGTAATTTGGCAGAAGGTCTATTCGCCGAAGAATTCCGCCCGTCATTTTTCCGAAGACCACGATTACATCGCAGTCTATGCCAAAAGCGCGGACCGCTGGCGTCCTAACCTTGTTCCTCGCAACGCCGATCAAGATTCCGCGTACAAGAATCGTGACAAGGATCCGCGTGGTGCATGGAAAACAGGTGATTTGTCCGCGCGGAACTTTTATAGCCAAGGAACTTACGAAATAGTATGTCCGTCTGGTCGGGTCATACCGCACCCACCGACCGGTATGTATTGGCGGGTTTCCAAGGAGAAGTTCCAAGAGTTAAATGCCGACAAACGCATTTGGTGGGGCAAAGATGGCGGCGCAATCCCGCAGATAAAACGGTTCCTTTCGGAAGTGAAACAAGGAGTGGTGCCGCAAACATTATGGTTTTACGATGAAGTTGGGCACACACAAGATGCCAAGAAAGAACTCGTCGAGATAATGGATTTCGCTGATTCAGACTCAGTATTCATTACCCCAAAACCCACTCGGTTGCTTCAACGGGTCTTGCAAATTGCGAGCAATCCCGGTGATTTGATCCTGGATTCATTCGCCGGGAGCGGCACGACCGGCCACGCGGTTTTGCAAATGAACAAAGCCACGCCTGTGTCAAATCCGCGCCATTTCATCCTGGTGGAAATGGAATCCAAAATTGCGCGGGACATCACCGCCGAGCGCGTGCGGCGCGTCGCGCAAGGCTACACCAACGCCAAAGGGGAAAAAGTTGAAGGACTCGGGGGCGGCTTCCGGTTTTGCGAACTGGGCGAGACGCTGTTTGACGAACACGGGCAGATCAAACCGTCCGTGCGCTTCGGCGATTTGGCGCGGCACGTTTATTTCACAGAGACGGGCGAGCCCTTGCCGCGCGAGCGCGTGCTGAAATCGCCCTTGATCGGCGAGTGCCGCGGCGTGGCGATTTATCTTTTGTTCAACGGCATTTTGGGGGACAAGAGCGCGAACGGCGGCAACATTTTAACGCGCGGCGTGCTGGCGCAGTTGCCCAAGTTTGACGGCCAGAAGGTGATTTATTGCGCCGGGTGCCTGCTGGGCAAAGACCGGTTGCAGGCCGAAAACATCACCGTCCGCCAGACGCCCTACGAAATCAAGGTGTCATGATCTCGCTCAAAACCTATCAATCGCGCGTGCTGGATTCGCTGCGGGATTTTTTCCGGCAGTCGTCCAAGGATGGCCGGCCGGAAGAAGCGTTTCGCGCGGTGCTGGAGAAAAACGCCATGCCGCCGGTGCCTTATCTGCCGGTGCCGGCCACGGGCCTCATGCCGGGGATGCCTTACGTCTGTTTGCGCGTGCCCACCGGCGGCGGAAAGACCTTGCTGGCGTGCCACACCGCCGGGCTGGCCATTTCAGAATTGCTCCACGCCGACCGCGCCATGGTTCTGTGGCTGGTGCCGAGCAACACGATCCTGGATCAGACCGCCAACGCGCTCCGCAATCCGCGCCACGCTTACCGTCGGGCCCTGGAACTGGCGTGCGGCACGGTGGAGGTGGTGACGATTGACGAAGCCTTGCGGCTGTCCCGCGCGACGGTGGAGGGACAAACTGTCGTCATCGTGGCGACGATTCAGGCGTTCCGCGTGGAGGACACGACCGGGCGCAAGGTGTATGAGCAAAACGGGTCATTTGCCGAGCATTTGTTGAACGTGCCCGCCGACCGGCTGGCGGAGCTGCTGCCTGGCGCGGATGGCAAACCGAAGCCGTCGCTGGTGAACATGCTCCGGTTGCGCCGGCCGGTGGTGATCGTGGACGAGGCGCACAACGCCCGGACGGATTTGAGTTTTGCCACGCTGGGAAATGTACTGCCATCATGCATCGTGGAATTCACGGCCACGCCGGCGCGGACAAAAAATCCGTCCAATGTGCTGCACCACGTTTCAGCGGCGGAATTGAAGGCGGCAGACATGGTGAAACTGCCGCTGCGGGTCATCACGCGCCATCCCAGCCAGCGGGACCAGTTGCTGGCGGAAGCCATCACCTTGCGTGCCGGTCTGGAAAGACTCGCCATTGCCGAGGCGCAGCAGACCGGCGAGTACTTGCGCCCCATCATGCTGTTGCAGGCCGAGCGCGTCAGCGATTGCGAGCCGTTGCGCGAGCGGCTGGCCAGCGAGTTTGGCATTGCCAAAGAGCAGGTGAAAATTTCCGTGGGCGCCTTGGACGAACTGCCGGGCGCGGAGGAAATCAAATCGCCAAAGGAACCGGCGGTGCGTTTCCTCATCACGGTTCAGAAATTGCGGGAGGGCTGGGATTGTCCGTTTGCTTATGTGCTTTGCAGCTTGAAAGAAACGCGCTCCGCCACGGCGATCGAGCAGATTGCGGGGCGCATTTTGCGCCTGCCGAACGCGAAGGCGAAACAGCATCCCGACCTGAACTGCGCCTACGCGTTTTCCGTTTCGGATTCCATCACAGCAGTGCTGGCGGAATTGCGCGAGGCGCTGGAAAACAACGGCTTCACCGCCGCCGAGACGGAACGAATCATCATTCCCATTCCGCAAGGGACGCTGCCGCTGGGCGTGCAGCCCAAAACGGTGACGGTGTCGCCCGGAGAAATTGACGCCACCGTGGCCCAAGCGCAGATGGTGGTGCTGGCCGGCAAGGCGCGCATTGACGCCGCCAAAGGCGAGATCACTGTGCTGGTGCCGCTGGACCCGGAGGAGACGGACCAACTGACCGGTTGCGTGAAATCGCCGGAAGCCAAAACGAGAGTGCAGGCAGCCATCGGGTTGGTGCGTGAATCCGAAAAAGCCTTCGGCGGCAGCGGCAGGCCGCGCGCCCCCTCCCCTTACGAAAAGCAGTTGGATTTCATTGTGCCACTGCTTTGCGTGTCTGAGAACGGAATGTTGTTTGAATTTGAAAGCACGTTTCTGCTGGAGCACCCGTGGAAACTGAGCGCCAAGGACGCCTCGCTGTCAGACAGCTATAATCCGTTGCAGCGGCCCACCGGCAAGGCGGGCATTTTGGACGTGGGAACGAAGGGCGAAGTGCAGTCCAGCGTCATGCAGGAAACCGTCGGCGCGGATTTCATCGCCACTTTGCACCAGCACGTTTTTGCGCTGGGCGGTGCGGGCGAGTGGACGCTGGAGAGCCTGATTGGATGGCTGGACCGGCAGATTGACCACCAAGACATTCCCGCCGGTGAATCAGCGGAATTCTTACGGAAAGTCATTCGCGGACTCATGGCGAAATATGGCATCGCCGACGCGAGCGTGCTGGGGCTGGACCGTTTCCGGCTCCGCGATGAAATTGAGAGTCGCATCCAGGAGCACCGCAATAGCGAGCGCAAAACGGCCTTCAAAGAATTCCTGCTGGAAGGCTCGGCCCTGACGGTAAGTGAGGAGCGCGCCATCAATTTCAAGACGATGAGCTACGAACCAAGCTGGCTTTACGAAGGCGGCTTTCAGTTCAAGAAACATTACTTCGGCCCGAAGCCGGGCGAGCTTCTGGAAAAGACGCCGGCCGGCAAACTCAAAGAGGAATTCGAGTGTGCGCAGTTTCTCGACGGCCTGCCGGAAGTGAAGTTTTGGGTGCGTAACTTGGCGCGCAAATCCACGTCATTCCGATTGCAAACTTCCACCGACTGGTTTTATCCCGACTTCATTTGCCAGCTAAACGACGGACGAGCGCTGGTCGTGGAATACAAGGGCGAACACTTGTTTGCAGAGGCGGAGGGAAAGCGGTCGGTCGGCGCAGTGTGGGAAAGCCGCAGCGGTGGCAAATGTTTGTTCGTGATGCCGGAAGGAAAGGATTTGCAGGCAATCAGGCAGAAGATCAAAGGTTAGGCAGCGCCACGCCGCTTTCGGGCGGGCGACGGTCCGCAAAAGTTCGCGGCCCGCGCGTGCGGACGAAAGCGCCGGCGCCACTGCGCTTTGCCGGCGCAGTCTATGACGCGAATGGAATTGCCGGGCGCGTCGGAATTACACGGACACCCGAGGTCTGGTATTTACCTTCTTACCTTCTGAACATCAGGCTTTTGTATCCAAATGTTAAGCAAAACTTGCCAGGGACGGATTTTTTTTGTACTCCCTGTCGGCGGCAAGGGGCTTGCTATTTGAGAACGCCAGATGATGCATTGCCAGAAATTGACCGCCGGTCCGGACGGGTTGCGCCCTGTGTTTTCGCCTGAATCCGCTGAAAACCGGCGAATTCCGGCCCGTCTGGCCAATTGGAACATCGAGCTCTGAAATGTTGTAAAATGGCCACCAAGACTAAATCGCCGCCGCCCGCGTGCATGCTTAAGGGGTACGCCCCTGAGATTTTTTTTGACGAGATGCTCACCACCGCGGGGGAAACCCGTCCCCACTACCAGCGGTTCCACGAACTGTTTCAGGCGGTGACGCAGCCCGACTTCGAGCACAAGCGGCAGGCGGTGGACCTGGCCTTTCTGCGGCAGGGCATCACCTTCAACGTCTATGGGGACGCCGCGGGGGCGGAAAAGATATTTCCCTTTGACCTCCTGCCGCGGATCATTCCGGCCACGGAATGGGAATACCTGGAGCGCGGCCTGACCCAGCGCATCACGGCCCTGAACCTGTTCCTGCACGATCTTTACCACGAGCAGAAGATTTTGAAGGACGGCATCATCCCGCCCGCGTACATCCTGTCGGGAAAGCATTTCCGGCGGGAATTCGTCAACTTTAACGTGCCGCGGGACATTTACATTCACGTTTGCGGGACGGATTTGATCCGGGACGACAAAGGGAATTACCTGGTGCTGGAGGACAACGGACGGTGCCCGAGCGGGGTGAGCTATGTGCTCGAAAACCGCCGCGCGATGAAACGGACGTTTCCGCAGATGTTCGAAAGCATGGGCGTGCGGCCGGTGGAGGATTATCCCCGCGAACTGCTGCGGATGCTGCAGTACATCGCGCCCGCCGGCGTGGCGTATCCGCGCGTGGTGCTGCTGACGCCCGGCGCCTACAATTCCGCGTATTTCGAGCACACCTACCTGGCGCGCCAGATGGGCATTGAAATCGTCGAGGGCCGGGACCTCGTCATGCGCGATTCCCGCATCTTCATGCGCACGACCAAGGGTTTGCAACCCGTGCACGTGATTTACCGGCGGCTGGACGACGATTTCCTGGACCCGACGGTGTTCCGGCGTGATTCGATGCTGGGGGTGCCGGGGTTGGTGAACGCCTACCGCGCGGGCAACGTTTCGCTGGCCAACTCCATCGGCACGGGCATCGCCGACGACAAGGTGATGTATTATTTCGTGCCGAAGATGATCAAATACTACCTGGACCAGGAGCCGATCATTCCCAACGTGCCGACGTACCTGGCGAATGAGGAGACCGACCGGAAATACATCTTGGACAACCTGGAGAAACTGGTGGTCAAGGCGGCCAACGAATCCGGCGGCTACGGCATGTTGATCGGGCCGAAAGCCACGGCGGCGGAAATCGCGGAATTCCGCAAGAAAGTGACCGCCGAGCCGCGCAATTACATTGCGCAGCCCACGATTTCGCTGTCCCGCCATCCCACCCACGTGGCCGAAGGCCTGTTCGAGGGCCGGCACATTGATTTGCGGCCGTACATCATCTCCGGCGAAAAGATCGTCATCGTGCCCGGGGGCCTCACGCGCGTGGCGCTCCGCAAAGGCTCGCTGGTGGTCAATTCGTCCCAAGGCGGCGGCAGCAAGGACACGTGGGTGCTTTATGGAGACGAATAGGCCCATTTTGAATCTCAGATTTCGCAGCTCTGCATTATGTTAAGCCGGGTCGCCAACTCCCTGTACTGGATGTCGCGTTACATTGAACGCGCCGAAAACATCGCCCGCATTGTGGACGTCAACCTCCAGCTCCTGCTGGATCTGCGAAATCTCGACGAGGAGCGCCTGGCCAAGCACTGGCTGCCGATCGTCCTGACCACGGGGGACGAGGCGCAATTCTTCGCCCTGCACAAAAAGGCCACGGCGCAGAACGTGACGGAATTCCTCGTGTTCGAGCTGGCAAACCCCAACTCCATCACATCCGCCATCTGCCAGGCCCGGGAAAACGCGCGGATGGTGCGCGACCAGATCACGATTGAGCTGTGGGAGGAATTGAACCGGCTCTACTGGTTCGTCCGCACGCCGGAATCCCGCCATGTCTGGCAGGAAAGTCCCAGCGAGTTTTTCCAGCAGATCAAGTCCAGCTCGCTGCTGATCATCGGCCTTTCGTACACGACGCTGATCCGGAACGAGGGCTGGTGGTTTACGCAGGCGGGCAAGTACATCGAGCGCGCGGACAAATCCTCCCGCATCCTGGATCTGCGCTACACCACCCTGCCGGCGAAGGGCCTGCCGGAGACCGTCAGCGAAACCGACGCCTTGGAATGGTCGGCGATCCTGCGGTCGTGCAGCGGGTGGGACGCGTACAAGACGCTGCACGGGGCCGAAGTGAGCCCGCGGCTGGTGGCGGAATTTCTGCTGCTGAGCGAGGATTTCCCGCGGTCGGTGCGTTTTTGCGTGGACGAGTTGAACCTGGCCCTGCGCCGTATTTCCGGGGTCTCCGAGGGCAAATTCTGCAATGACGCCGAAAAGCTGGCGGGCCGGCTGGTGGCCGAATTGCAGTTTGCGACGATTGACGAGATCTTTGAGCTGGGCCTGCACGGCTACTTGGACCGGCTGCAAACCAAGCTCAACGATATCGGCGCAGCGCTCTTCAACGCCTACATCGTGCAAAATTTCAGCACTTTGGAAGAGGAAGTCATGGTCCAGCAGGAGGAACAACAGCAGCAGCAATCGCAATAAACCACCCATCCGATGTCCATTCACGTTGCCCTCCACCACAAGACGCTTTACCAGTACGACCGCCTCGTCAACCTCGGGCCCCAGATCGTGCGCCTGCGGCCGGCGCCGCATTCGCGCACGCGGATTCTCAGCTATTCGCTCCGGGTATCGCCGGAAAAGCATTTCATCAACTGGCAGCAGGATCCGCAGTCGAATTATCTGGCCCGGCTCGTCTTCGAACAGCCGACGCGGCAGTTTTGCGTGGAAGTGGACCTGGTCGTCGAAATGGCGGTGTTCGATCCATTCGATTTTTTTCTGGAACCGGGGGCGGAAAAGTTCCCGTTTGAATATGACCATGCGCTGGACACGGAACTGGCGGCGTTTCAGCGCAAAGGCAGGCTCACGCCGAAGTTTACACGCTATCTCTCGGTCGTGCGCAACGCTTTGCCCGCCGCGGCCAAAGCCCCCGGCAACGGGCCGGGGAAGGCGGCGGCGGACACCAGGCCGCGCACGATTGATTTCCTGGTGGCCATCAACCAGCGCGTGTGGCAGGACGTGAAATACACGATCCGCCTGGAGCCGGGCGTGCAGACCCCGGAGGAGACGCTGGAAAAACGGAGCGGTTCGTGCCGCGACTCGGCCTGGCTGCTTTGCCAATTGTTGCGCCACCTGGGACTGGCCACGCGGTTTGTCAGCGGCTACCTCATCCAGCTCAAGGCGGACGTGAAATCGCTCGATGGCCCCAGCGGCCCGGAGCAGGACTTCACCGACCTCCATGCCTGGACGGAGGTTTATCTTCCCGGGGCGGGCTGGATCGGCCTGGACCCGACTTCCGGCCTGTTCGCCGACGAAGGGCACATTCCCCTGGCATGCACGCCCGACCCGACGAGCGCCGCCCCAATCACGGGCATGGTGGATGACTGCAAGTGCGCCTTCAGCCACGAAATGACCGTGAAGCGGGTGCAGGAGTCGCCGCGCGTGACGCTGCCCTACACCGACGCGCAGTGGGGCAAAATCGAGTCGCTCGGCCACGCCATTGACGCGGATTTGAAACAGGGGGACGTGCGCCTGACCATGGGGGGCGAGCCCACCTTTGTATCCTTGGATGATCCCGACGGCGAGGAATGGAAATTCACGGCCGTCTCGGAAAAGAAGCGGATTCTCTCCGGCCAGCTCATCAAGCGGCTTCGCAAGAAATTCGCCCCCGGATCGCTGCTCCATTACGGCATGGGCAAGTGGTATCCCGGCGAGCAACTGCCGCGGTGGGCGCTGGCCTGTTACTGGCGCAAGGACGGCGTGCCGATCTGGAAGAACGACAGCCTCATTGCCGACGAATCGCGGAGCTACGGCCACGGCGCCAAGGATGCCCAGGCGCTTTTGGAACGGATTGCGCGGGTGGTGGGGACCGACCCCAAGTACATGCTGCCCGGCTATGAGGACGCGTTTTATTACACTTGGAAAGAGCGCCGGCTGCCGGCCAACGTGACGCCGGAAAAGTCCAATCTCAAGGACAAGCTGGAGCGCGACCGCATCGCGCGGCTCTTCCAGCAGGGGCTGGGCACAGTGGTGGGATACGCCCTGCCCATCCAGCGCGTGCGGTATGGCAACCAACCGGGATGGCTGTCCGGGGCGTGGTTTCTGCGGGACGACGACAAGCTGTGGCTGATCCCGGGGGATTCGCCGATGGGCCTGCGCCTGCCGCTGGACTCGATCCCCTGGGTTTCGGAGAAGGATTTTCCGTGGAACTGGCAGCCGGATCCTTCGCAACCTGGCCTGCCCGCTTTGCCGAAGGAATTTCCGTATCGCGTGCGCCGGCCGGAGGAAACCGGCCAGCGGTTCCTGCGCCAACCGGGCGGCGCGCCGCTGCCGGCCGGCCACGGGCCCGGGCAGCAGGCGCAGCGCCTGGGCAAACTCGCGCCGGAACGCGGCGACCTGCCGCCGTTGCCGGCAGAGTTTGAACGCCAGCCCTGGCCGCCGGAATATGATCCCGCGCGCCAACCGGCGCCGGGCGAGAGCGCGCCTTGGATCGTGCGCACGGCCCTCTGCGTGGAACCCCGGCAGGGGCGGCTGCACGTGTTCATGCCGCCGGTGGCCACGACGGAAGATTACCTGGATCTCATTGCGGGCGTGGAAACGGCGGTGACGGAGCTGGGCACGCCGGTGATTATTGAAGGGGAAACGCCGCCGCGCGATCCGCGTTTGAACAAGCTCGCGGTGACGCCGGACCCCGGCGTGATCGAGGTGAACCTGCATCCGAGCAAAACGTGGGATGAGCTGGTGGAGCACACCACCGTGCTCTACGAAGAGGCCCGCCAGACGCGGCTGGGCACGGAGAAATTCATGCTGGACGGCCGGCACACCGGCACGGGCGGCGGCAACCACATCGTCATCGGCGGCAACACGCCGCCGGACTCGCCGGTGCTGCGCCGGCCCGACCTGCTGCGCTCGCTCATTGCCTACTGGCAGAATCATCCGTCGCTGAGCTGGGTGTTCAGCGGCCTGTTCATCGGGCCCACGAGCCAGGCGCCGCGCATTGACGAGGCGCGCAACGATTCGCTGTACGAGATGGAAATCGCCTTCCAGGAGCTGGACCGCAACACGAAGAACTTCGGCTACACGCCGCCGTGGCTGTGCGACCGGCTCTTCCGCAACCTGCTGATTGACGCCAGCGGCAACACGCACCGGTCGGAATTCTCGATTGACAAGCTGTACCCGCCGGAGAGCGCGGGCGGGCGGCTGGGGCTGGTGGAAATGCGGGCGTTTGAAATGCCGCCCCACTCGCGGATGAGCCTCGCGCAGCACCTGCTCCTGCGCGGCCTGGTGGCCAAGTTCTGGAAACAGCCGTATCGAAACAGCCTGGTGCCCTGGGGCACGGACCTCCATGACCGCTGGATGCTGCCGCACTTCTGCGAAACGGATTTCAAGGACGTCCTCGGGGATTTGCGCGCGGCCGGCTACCCGTTTGAGCCGGAATGGTTCGCGCCGCACTTTGAATTCCGGTTTCCATTCATTGGGGACCTGGAGCAGCGCGACATTTATCTGGAGCTGCGGACGGCGCTGGAGCCGTGGCACGTGCTGGGCGAGGAACCGGGGCCGGGCGGGACGGTGCGCTACGTGGACAGCTCCGTGGAGCGCCTGCAGGTGAAGGCGCGCGGACTGATTGGCGACCGCTTTGCGGTGACCGTGGGCGGCCGGCGGGTGCCGCTGCACCCCACCGGCACCAATGGCGAGGGGGTGGCCGGCGTCCGCTATCGCGCGTGGCAGCCGCCAGAATGTCTGCACCCGACCATCGGGGTGCACGCCCCGCTCGTGTTCGACCTGGTGGACACGTGGAATCAGCGCAGCCTCGGGGGCTGCACGTACCATGTCTCCCATCCGGGCGGCCGCAACCGCGAAGTCTTTCCGGTGAATTCATACGAGGCGGAATCCCGCCGGCTGGCGCGCTTCTTCCGTCACGGCCACACGCCGGGAAAGATTTCCCCCGGCCCGGTGGAACGCAACCCGAATTTTCCCTTTACGCTCGATTTGCGCAATGTTTGAAGACGTTGGCAAAAGGGCATTTAGAGATTATCTTGACCAAATTTGATGAACGAAGCGGCCGTCGAGCCAAAACCAAAATCCTCCACACTGCTGGAAAAATATCAGCGGCGGGAGGGGCTGTTTGATGAATTCCTGGCCGACGACGGGAGCCCGCGCGGACAATACCGGAAGCTGTTCGAGGAGTTGCAGGGGCTGAGCGCGTCCGAACTGCGGCGGCGGCGGGAAACCTGCGAACAACTGGTGCAGGAACAGGGCATCACCTATCACGTTTATGGCGACCCGCGGGGCGTGGAGCGGCCCTGGCAACTGGATCCGATGCCGCTCATCCTGGCGCCGGCCGAATGGCGGACGCTGGAAGCGGGCCTGATCCAGCGCGCGACGCTCTTGAACAAGATCCTCGCGGATTGTTACGGCTCGCAGGAACTCATCCGGTCCCGCTGGCTTTCGCCGGCGCTGGTGTTCGCCCAAATGGATTTTCTGCGGCCCTGCCATGGCGTGCGGGTGGCCAAGGACATTTTCCTCAATCTCTATGCGGCGGATCTCGTCCGCTCGCGGGACGGCCGCTGGTGGGTGATGTCGGACCGCACCCAGATTCCCACCGGGGCGGGCTACGCGCTGGCCAACCGCCTGATCACCTCGCGCATCCTGCCGGAGGCCTTTCGGGACAACCATGTGCATCGCCTGGCCGGATTCTTCCGGGACCTGCAGAACGCCCTGACCGGGCTGGCGCCCCGGCCGTCGGAGAAGACCCGGGTGGTCATGCTCACGCCCGGCCCGCACAATGAAACTTATTTTGAACAGGCGTATCTCGCCCGCTATCTCGGCTACATGCTGGTGGAGGGGCAGGACCTGACGGTGCGCGACAACCACGTTTTTCTCAAAACCCTGAGCGGGCTGGACCGGGTGGATGTGATCCTGCGCCGGGTGGACGATGATTTCTGCGACCCGCTGGAGTTGCGCAACGATTCGATCCTGGGTGTGCCCGGGCTGGTGGAGGCCATCCGCGCCGGGAATGTGGTGACGGCAAATGCGCTGGGCGCGGGCCTGGTGGAAAGCCCGGCGTTTCTGCCGTTCCTGCCGGGGCTGTGCCGGCACATCCTGGGCGAGGAGCTGAAGCTGCCATCCGTGGCCACCTGGTGGTGCGGCCAAAAGGCCGCGCGCGACCACGTGATCCGCCACCTGGAGGACCTGGTCATCAAGCCCGCGTTTCGTTCGCACGTGCGCGTGCCCGACCCGGAAAAGCCGCCGGGCGAGGAGGTCTGCGCCCGGCTCAAGCGGCACATCGAGTTCGATCCGGATTTGTTTGCGGCGCAGGAGCGGGTGGAATTCTCCACCGCGCCGGCCCTGGAGAAAGACGGCCTGGTTTCCCGGCCGGTGGGGCTGCGCGTCTTTTTGGTGGCCACCAACGACGGCTATCGGGTGATGCCGGGCGGCCTGACGCGGGTTTCGCCGGAGGCGGGGGGGGGATTTGTTTCGCTGCAACGGGGCGGCAGCAGCAAGGACACGTGGCTCGTGTCGGAAACGCCGGTGGAGGAGTTCACGCTGTTGCACAGCGCCGGCCAGACGGTGGAATTGCGCCGCACGGGAAACAACCTGCCCTCGCGCCTGGCGGACAACTTTTTCTGGCTGGGGCGGTACTCCGAGCGGGCCGACGCCACGGCGCGGCTGTTGCGGAGCGCGCTGCAGCGGTTTAATCCCGAACGGGGGAGCGGCACCCAAACGCTCCTGGCGCCGCTGCTGCAGACGCTGGAAACCCAGCGGCAGCTGCCCGATCTTTCGGCGAAGCCCGAGGTGCGCCAGAACGCGGAGGCGTTCGAGGCGGAATTGCTGGCCGCCATTTTTGATCCCGCGCGCCCCGGCAGTCTGCGCAGCACGGCCAACCAGCTCCAGCGCCTGGCCATCCACGTGCGCGACCGGACATCGAACGACATGTGGCGGGTGTTGAGCAAGCTGGACGACCGGCTGGCGACGCCGCCCAAGAAGCTGGTCATGCTGGCCGGGGACGCGACGGCGGTGTTGAACGAGACGCTGCTGGGGCTGGCGGCGTTTCACGGCCTGGCGCGGGAAAACATGACGCGGGCGCAGGCGTGGCGGTTTCTGGACATGGGGCTGCGCATCGAGCGGGCGGTTTACCTGTGCACCCTGCTCCATGCCACCCTGCATTCGCCGGAGGCCGAAAACCCGAGCCTGCTGGAAGCCGTGCTCGAAGTGGCCGACAGCAGCATCACGTTCCGGTCCCGCTACACGCTGTTGCCCGGCGTCCCGGCCGTCTTTGACCTGGTGCTGCTCGACGACAAGAATCCGCGGTCGGTGCTGTTCCAGATTCGCCAGCTCGCGAAGCATTTTGAGCACCTGCCGCGCGAGCGCGAGAACGCGCCCGGCTCGGGCAAGAGCATTGTGGCCAAGTGCCTGGCGCGGTTGAACCAGACGGACACGCGGGAACTGGCGATGGCTGACCGCGCGTGGCAGAAAAGCGAGGTCAACGCGGTGATCGGGGAAACGCTCCAGACGCTGCCGAAGCTTTCGGACGCCATCGCGGCAAGCTATTTTGCGCATTCCGCCATCTCGCGCACCGGACGGGGGAGCGAACAATGAATTACAGCATCACCCATCGCACCCTGTACGAATACGCGGCCCCGGTGACGGTCTCGCACCACGTCACGCGGCTGGAACCGCTGACTTCCAGCCGGCAGGCGTGCGAGAAATTTTCGCTCAAGATTTTTCCCGAGCCGACGCTGCGCAAGTCGCGCCAGGATTATTTCGGCAACCGGCTCTGCTTTTTCAGCATCCAGGAAATTCACAACCAACTGGAGATCATCACCCACAGCCGGGTGGCGGTGACGGGCCGCAGGCTGCCGGCGGCGGAGGCGACGCCGCCGTGGGAACAGGTGGTGAACCTGTTCCGGGACCCGGTTTCGCCGGAGGTGGTGGAGCCGTACCAGTACGTGTTTGATTCGCCGCAGGTCCGGGCCTCGTTTGAACTGGCGGATTACGCGCTGGCCAGTTTTGCGCCGCAGACGCCGCTGCTGGCGGGGGCGGCGGATTTGACGCGGCGGATCTTCACGGATTTCAAATTTGATCCCCGGGCCACGACCGTGGCCACGCCGCTGGAGGAGGTGTGGCAGAACCGGCGCGGGGTGTGCCAGGATTTTGCGCATTTGGGCATCGCCTGCCTGCGGTCCTTGGGCTTGCCGGCCCGCTATGTGAGCGGCTATTTGCGCACCCGCCCGCCCGCGGGCCAGCCCCGGCTGGTGGGCGCCGATGCCAGCCACGCGTGGTTCCGCATCTTTTGCCCCGGCACCGGTTGGGTGGATTTTGACCCCACCAACAACGTCCAACCCGCCGAAGAACACATCATCCTCGCCTACGGCCGGGATTTCGACGACGTCAGCCCCGTGGCGGGAATTCTCACCGGCGGCGGAAACCATATCGTCCGCGTGTCGGTGGACGTGGAGGAAGTCTGACTGCTTTTGCCGCCCATGAAATTTGAAATCGTCCATCGCACCATTTTTCTCTACGCGTCGCCGGTGCACGACAGCTTCAATGAAGCGCGGTTGCAGCCGTTCTCAAACGACCTGCAAACGGTGGATTATTTTCTGTTGAAGGTGCTGCCGGCGGCGCGGCTGCGGCATCACTACGATTTTTATTCGAACGTCGTCCATCACTTTGAAATCACCGAGCCGCACGTGACGCTGCTGGTGGAGAGCCACCTCCGGGTATCCACGCGCCTGCCGGCGTGGCCGGCGCGGACGGATGCGCCGTGGCCCCTGGCGCGGATCGGCGAAGCCATGCGCGAGCCGCGCGTGTTCGATTTTTTGCAGGACAGCCATTACATCGAACTCTCGCCGGAAGTCTGGCGCCTGGCCTTGGACGCCACCGCGGGCGTGACCGACACGTGGCAGGCGGCGCTGGCCGTCATGCGGTTCATCCATGAAAATTTCAAATACGAGTCGCACTCCACGTCGGTCCACACGCACATGCGGAACGTGTTGCAGGACCGGCGGGGCGTCTGCCAGGATTTCGCCCACGTCATGATCGGGCTGTGCCGGGCGCTGAAGATCCCCGCGCTCTACGTGAGCGGCTACCTGGCCACGGAAATCGCCAGCGCCACGCACGCGTGGGTCGAAGTGCTGGTGCCGGGCACCGGCTGGATCGGCCTGGACCCCACGCATGACCGGCCGGTGGACGACACGTATGTGAAGATTGCCGTCGGCCGGGACTATGCCGACGTGCCGCCGGTGGCGGGAAATGACAAGGGCACCACCGAGCGCAAACTGGACGTGAAAGTGGACGTCAAGCGCCTGGCTTAGAACTTTTTCGGTTCTTCGACGTTCATAGTGGGTGGGAAGATTTCCAATCGAACGTTTCAAGGGGCGACAGCAAGCCCGGATAGTCTCTTGAGCAGCCATGCGCCGTTCCCCCTCCCCAGCCCTCTCCCTCGGGGGGAGGGAAGCACGCTCCCCGCTTGGCAAGAAAACCTGCGACGGGATTAGTGAGAGGCGCTTTCGATTTCCACGCCGGCCACAATCCGCGTTCCTTCTCCCCGAGGGAGAAGGCCAGGATGAGGGGGAAGGG
>Ga0181520_10001530_pt1 | contig 46554 bp, 41 predicted proteins | sample PEATcosm2014_Bin_29_FD_132451 | JGI IMG/M metagenome (GOLD analysis project Ga0181520, IMG submission 132451) | Peatland microbial communities from MTU Mesocosm Facility, Houghton, MI, USA - PEATcosm2014_Bin02_30_metaG | ecosystem: Environmental > Terrestrial > Soil > Wetlands > Peat | place... | reverse complement strand
TCAGCACACTTAACCACTCGTTTTTTTGGTCATTTTAAGCTAATTAACTGGTTAATACTTGATTTTATCTCTTAACTAAAACTTAAACAAGTAAATTTAGGAGCCAAAAAGGTAACGGTATCCGGTGCAACTGCAAGGCTGGTGGATTTTCGCGCGCTTCACACAGCGCGTGACCCATCGGCTTTTTTTATTTTTCCAAAACCGCCTGCTCGGCAATTTGCCGGAGGATTTTGGCCTGGGATTTATCCAAAGTTAGAGATGTTGCGCCGGTGACGGGTTTGTTAAAAAGCGTAATATAAAAAACGCAGGCGGCCAGGTAAGTGCCGGCGGTCGAGGGGTGCCTGTCATCGGCATATAAATTAATTTCCGGGTGGGTTTGCCGCGCCAGCTGCCAGGCCTCGCCGGCCGGAGCCAAAAGACCTCCGGTTTTTTGCGCCATCAAACGGTAAGATTTTGTCAGCTGGTTTTGCATTGAGGTATAATTGCACAAAGTCGGATTGGATGAGCAATATAGCTGGTCGCCGTTTTGGTATCCCCAGGTTTCAAAAAACACTGTTTCAGTAAAAGACCCCGGCGGATGGATTAAACTGTCCAGTTGTAGGGCATACGGCATCACTTCACTGTTAACCAGGGAATCGGCGAGCGCCGGCATTTCGCTTTGTTCCTGCAAAACCACAAAATCCCATGGCCGGGATTTAATTTTGCCCAACGCGATTTGGTCGGTGGAATCCTGCTTAAGCGTGTAACTGCCCGGATCGTATGCGTCATAATTAACCGTATCGCCCAAAGACTTGGCAATATCGGAAACGGTTTTAGGTAAATCGTTTACGGACGTTAGGCTGTTGCCAATGAACAAAACGCTGATTGTTGAGCCGGCGGGTTTGGATTTTTGGTAATTGGCGTAAACCAGAATCGCGCCGATTAGTATTATCAATACGGCGATAAAAATAGTATGTCTTGTGACTTTGTTTTTGATTTCCATTATTATAACCTGGCCAGCTTTGGTGCCAGGCCAATATAATTTTCCGGGGTAATTTTTTTAAGTTCTTTTTTTACTTCCGGCCGGACATCGAGATTATCTATAAACCGACGAATATCCGCGAGCGTAACTTGCTTTCCCCGCGTAAGTTCTTTCAGCTGTTCGTATGGCATTTTTATGCCTTCGCGCCTAAGAATGGTTTGGATGGCTTCCGCGATAATCTCCGGATGACTGTTTAAATCAGTGCGCACTTTTTTTTCGTTAACCGTTATCCGCGACAAACCTTTGAGCAGGTATTCGTAAGCAATTAAGCAGTGGCTAAGTGCCGTGCCAAAATTTCTTTCCACGGTTGAATCGGAGAGGTCGCGTTGTAGTCTTGATATGGGCAACTTACGGGCAAAAAATTCAAACAGCGCGTTGGCCATCCCCAAATTTCCCTCGCTGTTCTCAAATTTAATCGGGTTAATTTTGTGCGGCATAGTGGAACTGCCGATTGTCCCTTCCTGCGGTTTTTGCACTACCCACTCATCGCTAATATAGCGCCATATATCTTGGTTAAAGTCGATTAAAATGGTGTTGATGTGCCTGAATATATCGAATAATTCTATATAAGAATCATGCGGCTCAATTTGTGCTGTAATAAGATTTGTCTCCAAAGCAATCATGCTTTTTTTACTCAGCGCGGCGATAAAATTTTTAGAAAATTTTATCCAATCTACTTTTGGGAAAGCCGCAACATGGGCGTTGTAATTGCCGGTTGCGCCGTTTAGCTTTACCGATATCCTTAAATTCTCAAGTTTATAAGTTTGTTGTTCCAGTCGTGAAGAAAAAACTTTAAATTCTTTGCCAAAAGTGGTGGGGGAGGCCGGCTGGCCGTGGGTGCGGGCGAGCATTGGAAGTTTAGCCGATTTTTTCGCCAGCGATAATAGCCGGTCATTTATTTCCCGCAGTCTGGGAATCAAGACTGTTTCAACCGCTTCGCTTAGGGTTAGACCATAAGCGATATTGTTTGTATCTTCCGATGTCAGCGCAAAATGAATCCATTCCAAAACGTCCTTAAGCGAAGTGCCGGCCAGCTTGTCTTTCATAAAATATTCCACCGCTTTTACGTCGTGGTCCGTGGCTTTGATGTTTTTGTAGCCTTTGGTTTCTATGTCGGAAATAATTTGGGCGTCTTGTTCCGACAAATCATAAAGCGAGCGGATGAGCTTTTTTTCTTTGTCGGATAATCGCCGCAATCTCCCACCCCCCCTAACCCCCCCTCGGGCAGGGGGGGAATGTAAAAGCTCTGAAAGAGCTATTAAGTACTCGCCTTCAACCACGAGGCGGTATTTCATTAAAGCCTGTTCGCTAAAAAATTGCGCCAGGGGTTCTGTGGTTTTACGGTACCGTCCGTCGATGGGGGAGATGGAGTTTAGGGGCATATAAACAATTTACAATTAACGATTAACAATTAGCGTGCTTAAATTTTTTTCTATCCTTTCCGCAATCGGCGTTTCTAAATCCGTTTCAAATTTCTGGCCGGTGATTTGTTCGTAAATTTGAATGTAACGGGATGAAAGTTCCACTACCATATCTTCCGGCGCCGGGGGAAGGACTTTGTCTTCGTAGGGGTTGGAATGTTCCTTAAACCACAGGCGCAGGAATTCTTTGTCAAAGTTTTGGGGTTCCTGTCCGGCGTCTATGCGCGCCTGATAGGAATCGGCCTGCCAGTAGCGGGAAGAATCGGGTGTGTGAATTTCGTCAATCAGCATTAATTTTCCGCCTTCATCCAGCCCAAATTCGTATTTGGTGTCAACCAGAATCAGTCCGCGGCTTAGCGCCACTTTTTGCCCGCGCTTGAACAATTTTAAGGCGGTGTTTGCCAGTTGTTTCCATAATTCCTTGGGCAGGATTTTTTCTTCCACAATCTGTTTGGAAGTCAGAGGCCTGTCATGTTCGTCCGATTTTGTAGTAGGGGTTAAAACCGGTTTATCCAACTTTTGATTTTTTTTCATCCCTTCGGGCAAAACAAAATCTCCAAAATCCCGCTCGCCTTTTTGGTAAAGCGTCCACAAAGACGTGCCGGTTACGCCGGTTATGTAACCGCGAACCACCATTTCTATGGGGATGACCTGGCATTTTTTTACCACTACCACATTGGGGTCGGGCGAACTAATCAGATGGTTTTGGATTATGTCCTTAGTCTGGTCAAACCAAAACCGTGAAGTTTGGGTTAGCACCTGGCCTTTAAACGGGATAAGCGCGAGATTGCGGTCAAAAGCCGAATAACGATCAGTCGACACCAAAATAATTTTGTCCGGCTGAATATAAATATCCCTAACCTTGCCCTGCCTCCGGGTTCCAAAATTTTTAAAATCCGTTTTTTCCAAGACCCGCCCTATATTTTTTTTGATTGTTTGTTTGTCCATAGTTGTTTTTATCGGCGTCATTCTGAGGAGTGCAGCCGACGAAGAATCTCTTGCATCTGATTATTTAGAGATCCTTCACCCTCAGATGCATTCGGGTTCAGGCCCTGCCCTGAACTTGATTCAGGGATGACGCCATTAAGATTTATTCGCCAGGGGGCGATAAAGTTATGTTTTCCGGTTCAAAAATTGTCTGGCGTTTGCCTTCCTCGACTATGCCAATATCCGCAAGTTCGTAGCCTGCTTCTTTCCCTAATTTTATTATTTTTTCCACTTGGTCGGCTGGCGTATAAATGTAATAGCCAACGCCCCAATTAAAAGTTTTTAGGCAATCCTGCGTATTGACTTTAAGGTCATCTTTAAAAAATTGCATCAAAGGGGGCACTTTAAGCCAGGAATGGATGCGGTAAGTGTAATTTCTTTTATCGAAAGATATTTTTCCAACCCCATCGCCCGTGCCGGGAAGCAAGGCGTGGATTTTTATGTTGTTTTGCTGCAAAGTATCGATTAGTTTGACATAAGAACGGGTCGGAATCAGGGCTTCGGCTCCTAAGGTATTGCCATTCGGGAGTTTGGTCAGGAATTTGTCCGGTAGTTCCATGGCTTTTTTAATTATCAGGGATATGCCATTGGCATGGAGACCGGAAGAAGCCACGCCTATAATGTGGTCACCGGGTTGCAAGCCTTTCCCTGTAACCAATTTGTCTTTTGGCGACACAATTCCCGTTACCGAACCGCTTAATGTGGCAATGGCCTTAACTGGCGGCTTGGGATTTATTAAATAAGTGCAGCTCGCTGATTCTCCCGCGGGCAGGGCCATACCGACTTCTTCGCAAATTTTTAGCAAGCCATTGGCGTAATCTTTTGCCCTTTTTTCGTCGCCATACCAGGCGCTTTCCGACGCTTCCAGTTGGTCAGTAAAAACCACGGGCAGGGCGCCTTGGGCAATGACATCGTTTACCACAATCAAAGCGGTGTCAATCGCGATGGCGTCGTAATATGTTTTGCCGGTATTTTCATACATCCATTCCGCGATCCAGTTTTTGTTGCCCAAATCTTCCTGGGTTTGGCACCAAATGTGCGGACTGGTGCCGCGATATTCAAAAACCGCCCCGTGGGCGTGAGTCGCATCTTCATTAATAAAAACGCCCCGCTTATTGGGAAATGCCAGGGTTTTTTTGCCGGCTTCTATCATGGCCATTTTAAAAGGCTCCATTACTGTGTAATCTACTCCGGCTTTGGCGTATTCGGATTTGGGCATTTGATTTCTTTTAAAGTTAGTCTATTAATAATATAGCAAAAAGACTTGGTCTTAACAAATTTTGGGGATTGTGGTAGAATTAGACGGTTATATTGCCTTATTGGAAGAGGAGGAAAAAGATTATTATGTCTGCGCAAGTCAGAGTCAGCCCGAGCGAGATTGCGGTTGATATAACCATCTTGCTTCGGAAGATGGAAATATTTCGTCAGTCCGGTGGTTTGACTGACATGCAGAACCTTCGGGTGGTGGAGTTTATGGACCGGTTCAGGGAGGTGGCCAGGGAGTTCAGGATGTATTCTGACCAACCGTTTTGCGCGGCCGTTGCGCCGTCGGTTCCGTCTGCTGGGGTTTTATCAGAAACCAGTCGACCGCACCCGGAATTGTTGGAGCCGGATTATCCGTAGCCTTTCACATCATCGGATATTGCGTGGCCCTACTAAAGACCGCCACTGTCGCTCTGGGCAAAGCCAAACGGGCGGAAGAAGTTTAAAGGTCGTTTTTTAACCTTTGCCTCCTTCCGCCCACTGTTTTTTAGGCAACTTAATAAGCATGTAAGCTAGTAAGCTTATCAGCTGATATGCTTATGAGCTTACAAGCTTATTATTTTTCCAAATACTTTTTATACCCTTCCTTTTCCAGTTTTTTGGCCTTGGCGTTAATTGCGGATGCCATATTTTTTTTGTAATTAACAAGCTTTTTGGCCAGTTCTTTGTCGGAAGTTCCTAAAATCTGCACGGCCAACAATCCTGCGTTTTTACCGTTATCAATTCCTACCGATGCCACCGGCACGCCGGGAGGCATTTGTACAGTTGATAAAAGGGCGTCCAGGCCGTTTAATTTCCAGTCAATCGGCACGCCGATTACCGGCAAAGTTGTATTGGCCGCCATTACTCCGGCCAAATGCGCGGCGCCTCCGGCGCTTGCGATTATTACTTTTAAGCCGCGATCAATGGCGGTCGCGGCGTATTCATGCGCCCGCTCGGGCGTGCGGTGCGCGGAGCAAACCGTCATTTCAAACTCCACGCCAAATTCTTCCAAGACCTTGGCGGCCTCGCTCATTACTTTTAAATCGCTGTCACTGCCCATTAGAATTCCGATAAGTGGTTTCATATAATTTTTACAGTGTAGTTAGCCCATTTATGGGCTGTTATTTAAGGACAGCCGATAAGTCGGCCAACTACATTTAGTTTATCATTTATTTAATTTTTTGATAATGGGGACCAGGCTTTTCAAATTATGGATTAAAAAATCCGGTTTGCAGGCTTTTAACCTTTTTGTGGAATTATAGCCTCCGGATAAAGCAACCGTGCGTAATTTTAACGCTCGGCCGATTTCGATTTCTTCACAGGTATCACCTATTGTGAGCACCTCTGCTGATTTGAGTTTATTGGATTTTAAATATTCCTTTAGCCTATCTTCCTTGTGTTTTAAATCAAATTGCCTAATCATTTCATCTTCGTGGCGGCCAATGACGTCAACAATATAATTTGTCAGTTTGAGTCTTTTTAATTGTTTATGTATGTCTGTAACAGAATGGTTGCTGTAGATTATAGATTCAATGTTATTGGCTTTAAGCCACTTTAAAAGCTGTCTGCTGCCTCCTCGGGTATGGGCCAAAGCTTCTTTGGGATTATAATGTTTGAAAAAAATTGCGGCAATCTCATTTTTGTTTTTTAAAATATCTTTTCGCTTAAAACCATTGACAACAAAATAATTAATGATGGGTATTGTAAATGTTTCTTGAAGACGTTTGAGGGGAACAGGATGCCCTCCCAGAAATTCCCATTGTTTGGAGGCCGCTCTCCACCAAATATTGGTGTCTGCGAGCAAAGTTCCATTCCAGTCAAAGGCGACGAGTTTAATCATAGAGAATAGAGATAAGAGAATAGTGATTAGGATAAGAACCCTCACCCTACCCTCTCCCATGGGGAGAGGGGGGTTTTGCAGATAATGATTTTGCCCCAATATCTTTTCTATATTGTATGCCGTCAAAGTGGATGAGTTTTATAGCGTGGTAGGCTTTACTTAAGGCAGACCGCAAATCATCCGCAACTGCCGTAACTCCCAGAACCCTTCCGCCGTTAGTCACTATATTACTATCTAGTAATATAGTACCGGCGTGGAAGATGACTATATCGTCGAGTTTTTCCGCTTCTTTGATGCCGGTGATGGCTTTACCTTTTTCGTATTTGCCCGGGTAGCCGCCGCTGGCTAAGACAATACAGCAGGCGGATTTTTTTGACCATTCTATTTTGATTTTATCCAGGTTTCCGTTTACGCAAGCTTCCAAAATATCTAAAAGGTCGGTTTTTAATAGGCGCATATAGCTTTGGGTTTCCGGATCGCCGAAACGGGCGTTGAATTCTATTACTTTGATATCAGAACCCTCACCCCTAACCCCTCTCCCAGAGGGAGAGGGGGAAACCGCCATCAATCCCGGATATAAAAGTCCGACAAATGGTGAGCCTAAATTTTTTAATCCCTCCAGCTCGGGTTTCACTATGCGCGATGAAACATCGTTCATCATCGCCTCGCTAACCCACGGCACCGGAGCAATCGTTCCCATACCGCCGGTGTTGGGGCCGAGGCCGCCGTCGTAAATAGGTTTATGGTCTTGGGATGATGGTAGTAATTGAAAATTGTTTCCGTCGGAAAACGCGTGGATGGAAAATTCTTGCCCTTGTAAAAATTCCTCAATGATGACTTCCTTGCCGCTGTCGCCGAAAATTTTATTGAGCATTACATCCTGTAAGAACTTTTTTGCTTCATCAAGCGTTTTGCAAACCGCCACGCCTTTGCCCAGGGCCAGGCCCGAGGCTTTGATGACAACGGGTTTGTGTACCTCTGTAGGGGAGGGTTTGAAACCCTCCCCTACACCGGCAAACCAATTTTTAATATATGTAAAAGCCTTTTCGTAATCATCAAACATTTTAAACCCCGCCGTCGGAATACCCTGTTTTTTCATCAGCTCTTTGGCAAAAGCCTTGCTGGCCTCTATTTGCGCCGCGGCCTTGGAAGGTCCCCAAATTTTCAGCCCGCGCTTTTTGAACTCATCCACAATACCCAAAGCCAAAGCATCATCCGGCCCGACCACGGTAAAATCAATCTGATTTTTTTGAGCAAAATCAGCCAAAGCTAAAATATCGTTCGCACTAATCGGAACATTTTCTCCGACAAATGATGTGCCGGCGTTACCCGGCGCGATATATATTTTTTCCACGCGCGGCGACTGCTTAAGCTTCCAAGCCAAAGCGTGTTCACGCCCCCCGCTGCCAATAATTAAAATTTTTTCCTTCATAATTTTCCGAAAATTAATTTTCTCCCGCCGTTCTAAGTCGTTCTAGATATTTTAAGGCAAGTTCTCTTTTTGCGGGTTCTAGTTTGTCTATTGCTTTTAAAAAGTTGCGATTTTCGGTAACACAAGCGTGATAGAAATCATCGATGTAAAATACCCCATTTTTACTTTTCATAAAATTAAACAAAGCCTGGTCAACGAGGACTCCAAGTTTAGATAATTTGTGGATAATTATTAAAGCCTTAGCTCGGCTTAAAATGTGGTATTTTTCAACTTCTTCACCCGATATTTTATCTACGATTATGGTTTTTGGCTGGCTTGTTGCCAAATGAATATCAGGTATGTTTTCAGGGAAAAGCAAATGTAAAATTTTATTAATATAGAACCTTTTTTTTGCTTGTCTGGCTTCTTTTTCCTTATTATCCATATCGGTATGATGGAAAATGCCGATAGCTTGTTCAGGATTAGTTTTGTTTTGTAAGACTAGTTTTTTGCTACCTTTGCCCAATGTATTTGTCTTCTCTTGGCTGTCGCGCATTTTTTTTATATGTTTAGCGAACCATGTTTCGTTTTGTTGCGGATTGCGTTCAGTTGTTGTTTGTTCTATTGGCGGGTTACCTTCTGGAGTTTTTTGCATAAAATAGTAATTATAAAAATAAGGCTGCGATGAAACCTAAGACCCCGAAAATTAATCCGATTAACGCTCCTTTGGTCGGCAGTTGGCGGGTTATGGTGTAATTAGTAATAGGCTCGGCTATGAGAATTGAGGTAAAAGACACAACGCTGACAATCCATATGTTTTTAAAGTTTTTTAGGCCGAGCATATAACCCGCCACCAGCAGAATTGAGCCCAAAAGCATAATCGGGATAACGCGGATAAAAGTTTTTAAAAACGCATTGTTGTTTATACCAAACGCCTTGGCCCCGATAATTTCCGACAGAATCGCGAAAGTTTCTCCGGTAAAGATTATTATAATGGGAAGTAATTTGCTCATTTTTACTAATCACATTATTTAACGGCCGTTGAACAATGTGATTGTTTACTTTATGGTCAATTTTTGCAGCACGTCCGTGTACAGTTGGTTTTCTTTTTCCTTCAGCCGCTTGTATAAAGATTCCACTGTGTCATCGGGCTGTATCTTTTCATACGTTCTCCCCAGAACCGGGCCGAAGTCAAAGTTTAGGGTTAGGAAGTGGATGGAAGAGCCGGCAAAGGTGGCTTTGTGATTTAAAAAATTCGCGATGGCTTTATCGGTTAAAAGGCCTTTGTTCCAAAGGCCGTCTGTACCGTCCGGATTTTTTACAGCACCTTCGGCATTATCGGGAATTAATCCCGGATGCAAGTTTAGTATCCGATTGGAAAAAGCCAAAATCACTTCGTCTAAAATAATTTGCTTCCAGCCGGCCAGACAAATGTAGTCGGGGTTTAATTTTTTTAGCAGAGGGAGCAAATCTTCTTTGCGCGGACAGATTTCTATCGGCAGATTATGTTTTCTTGCCCGTTCCAACCCCGGCGCATTGGCTTTGTCGGAAATTACCGCCGCAATATCAGCTTTGATTTTTCCCGACTCCACGCCGTCAATTATGGCCTGAAGATTTGTGCCGGTACCGGCATTTGAGATAAGGACAACGAGGTGCATAGTGTATTGACATAATTTAAATAATCGACGAAATTGACAAAATTATTGGGCCCATTAATTATGCTCAATTATGTCAATTTTGTTCAATTAAAAAAGTGCTCCCTCAGGCTTTACCTGGCTGTAAGACGGCTGTTTGACATTGGCTTTTTTTTCGCCCAGGTCAATGGGGTAGTTGCCGGTAAAGCAGGAAGTGCAGAATAAATCTTCCGAAAGTCCGGTGGATTCAATTAAGCCTTTAAGCGATAAAAAGTACAGCGAAGTGGCGCCCAAAAATTTCCGAATTTCTTCCACGGACTTGGCGGCGGCGATAAGTTTTTTTTGCACCGGGGTATCTATACCGTAAAAGTCCGGATATTTTACCGGCGGCGAGCTAATAATCATATGGACTTCGGCGGCCCCGGCATCAAAAATCATTTTTACCAGCTGGCGGGAAGTGGTGCCGCGCACAATGGAGTCGTCCATTACCACGACTTTTTTGCCTTTTAAAACTTCGGGCAGGGGAGTGAGTTTTAATTTTACGCCTAAGTCCCGGCTGTGCTGTTCGGGCTGGATGAACGTGCGGTGGATGTAGCGGTTTTTTACCAGGGCCATTTCCAGCGGGATGCCCGAAGCCCGGCTGTATCCGGTGGCCACCGGCATGGCGGTTTCCGGCACCGGCACAATAATGTCGGCTGTTACCGGAAATTCCTCAAAAAGTTTTATGCCGCAATTTTTTCTGACTTGGTAAACCGACTTGCCCAGAATTTGGCTGTCCGGCCTCGCGAAATAAACAAACTCAAAAATATCAACTTTGGTTTTGGCAGGTTCAATTTGCACGGATTGCAAACCGTTTTTATCTATAATAACCATTTCGCCGGGATTGACTTCGCGCAAAAAATCCGCGCCCACGGTATGGAAGGCACAGGTTTCGGAAGCCACCACGTATCCCGATTTATTTATGGTTCCCAAAGAAAGCGGCCGAATGCCAAAGGTGTCGCGCACGGCCACCAGGGAGTTTTTGGTTAAAATTGTCAAAGCAAACGCGCCGGTAAACAGCGGGTAGGCTTTTATGGCCGCTTCTTTTATGGAAAGACCGTGCTCCAAATAATAAGCCAGAGCTTTTGTCATCAGGGTGGAGTCACTGCAATCGTCGGTGGCAATATCTTTTTCTTCCAAAAACTTTTTTAGATTTGCCACGGACGGCAGGTTTCCGTTGTGAGCCAGCGCAATTAAATTATCGCCAACTAAAATCGGCTGGGCATGTTTAATATGGCTGCCTTCGGAAGTGGAGTAGCGGTTGTGGCCGATGGCAATATGCCCTTTTAGGTTTGTGATGGTTTCCTCGCTGTAAACCTGCGTGACCAAACCCATATTTTTGTAGCACTCAATATGGTTGCCGTCGGCTGTCGCGATTCCGCTACTTTCCTGGCCGCGGTGCTGGAGCGCGAACAAACCGTAAAACGCCAGCCTTGATACGTCAAGGTTTTTCCCGTAAATTCCAAAAACCGCGCATTTTTCTCCTAGGTTTTCCATATGATTCCTACGAACTTACGAACTAAGCGAACTACGAAAAATAAATTCTATAAAGGGTGGGGCGGCTGTTTGTCATCGTAGAGCTTCGTGATGAGGACAGCCGCCGGTTGGCGGAAAAATTCATGACGAGTGTACAAGTGCTGAATCCTCCCGCATGTTGTGTCCGGTTTCCCACAGGTCGTGGTACACCGAAAGTTGGGAATAGGGATTTTTGGCGTTCTTAGCGGCCAATAATCCTCGGCGGACAACTTCGTCCTGATCATGCGCCATCACATCGTGGGGCGCGTTTCGTATTTCCATGCTGTACGGCATGGAGCACCTCCTTATTCATCATTCTGACTGCATCTGAAGGATTATTAAGGGATCCCTCGGACGCACTCGGGATGACGCCGAAGATAGATTGCTTAAAGAGCGTATATGTTTAGTTTGTAGTTCGTACCGTTCGTAAGTTCGTAGGGGTCAACTAAAGTAGTTGACAGCGTTTTTAAAAATTTGTAATCCCGGGCCGAATTTGGGGAGGGGCTTGCCCGCGCGAATCAGTTTTTCTTTGAGCAGCGGCCAGTTGGGGAGCTGGGTAAAAAACATCGCGCGTTCGGGATGGGGCATTGTGCCTAATATTTTTCCATCAGCTGATGTGAGCATCGCAATATCCAAAGTGGAACCGTTGGGGTTTGGAATTAAATTTTGGTAGTTGCACATTTCGCCTTTATAGTATACCGCACCTATCATTTTTTGGCTTTTGATGGATTTTAGGGTCTCATCGTCGGCCATAAATTTGCCTTCGCCGTGGGCGATGGGAAGGGAAAGATGCTGAATGTCCTTTATCCAGGGGCTTTCCGAGGGTAACCCTCGGTTCCGGGTTTTTCTTCCTCCGAGGGTTACCCTCGGCATGTGCAAATCCACCCACCGGTCAGTGTAGCGGTTGTTGTCGTTAAAGGCCAGCACTCCGGGAAGCAGTCCCAAATTGGTTAAAATCTGGAAGCCGTTGCAGATCCCAATAACCAGTTTGTCTTTGGCGGTAAAATCCAAAAGCTGTTTTTTTAAATGATTATTCAGTTTGTTGGCGTAAGCGCGGCCCGAGCCGATGTCGTCGCCGTAGGAAAATCCGCCGGGTACGGCAAGAATTTGGTACTTTTTTAAAATGTTTGGCCTCTCGATCAGATCGTTTATATGTACGATGTCTGCTTGTCCTCCGGCAATATTAAAAGCAAAGGCTGTTTCGTCTTCACAATTGAGTCCGTAGCCGGAAAGAACGATAATTTTTGGTAGTTTTGTCATATGATACTGATATACGGATTTGAATACTGATGATACGAATAATACTGATTCTTACTAATATGGCAGTGGGTTAGTATCCGTATTATTAGTATCATTCGTACCCATCAGTATTTTGGTATCTAAAATTCTTTAAATGTGGACCGATAAGCTTTTAATGCATCAGTAATTTTTAAATTTACAATCTGTTTTTGACTTTTATCGGTAATGGTCAAAACTGGTTTGGCGGTGATTTTTCCGATCCTGGCAAAAATATTTTCTTTCATCAGCTTTTCAAATTCAGCGGCGTTTTTTGGCGCCACGCTCACCAAAATCCGCCCCTGGCTTTCGCTAAACAGCGCCTGGTAATTTTCTTTCCATTCGCCCGTCAAATCCGCGAGGCTGATTTCCGCTCCGAGCAGGCCGCCCATAAGTTTTTTTATAAGCGCGACAATCAACCCGCCGCGATTTACGCTAATGGCGGAGGCGATTAGATTATTTTGGTTGGCCTCAAATATGGTTTTGTAGAGTTGGTAGTTTATGGAAGAGTTGACAGAGGGAATTTGTTCTTTGTACTGCAACCTCTCCCCGGCCCTCCCCTCAGAAGGGGAGGGGGCCGTAAATCGCGCGTACTCGCTCGCGCCAAGTTCATTATCAGTGCCGCCTAATATATAGAGGAAGTCGCCGGGGAGTTTGGCGTCCAGACTGACTATTTTTGAGGAATCCGGGACAACGCCGAGCGCGGAAATCAGCAAAGTCGGAAGAATCGAAATTTTTAGCGGCTTGCCGGTTTTATCAAAGCCTTTAAAATCGTTAAACATACTGTCTTTGCCGGAAATAAACGGCGTGCCGTAAGCCGTGGCAGTGTCGTAGCAGGCGCGGGCCGCTTCTTTTAATTGCCACAGCCTTTGGGGATCCTGCGAACTGCACCAGCAAAAATTATCCAGCAAAGCCAAATAGTCGATATTTGCCCCGGCGGCAACCGCGGCGCGCACGGCCGAGTCAATACTGCAGGCCGCCATATCGTATGGGTTAATTTCAGAATAAGCGGGATGCAAACCGTAAGAAAGCACCAGCGCTTTTTTGGAATCCAGTACAGGCTTTATTGCCGCGGCTTCGGAATTTATTTTGCCGCGTCCCTGCAAAGGTTTTAGCGCGCTGCTAGCTCCGACTTCGTGATCGTATTGCTGGCTAATAAATTCATTCGAGGCAATATTCGAAAGGGAGAGGAGTTTGAGGATTTGATCGGAAAAATCTTTCTTGTTTACCCCCTCCCTAGCCCTCTCCCCAAGGGGGAAGGAAGTGTGTTGCGTGCTTTGGTGTTTTATTGGACGGCCGTTGTGCAAAAATTCCATATCCATATCCATTACGACATTTTTTCCGTATTTGATAACGCATCTGCCGGAATTGGTAAACTGCCCGACAGCCGTGGCTTCCACTCCGCGCGCCTTCATCAGCTTTTCAAATTTTTGCCATTTATTTTTTGGCACGGCCAAGACCATGCGCTCCTGCGACTCGCTAATCCAAATTTGCCACGGCGCCAGTCCGGGATATTTTAGCGGCACTTTATCTAAATATACTTCGCACCCCTCGGACTGTCCGGCCATTTCACCGACGGCCGAAGAAAGTCCGCCCGCGCCGCAATCGGTTATGCTGTTGTATAAATTTTGGCCCCGGGCCTCTTTAACTACGGCGTCGGAAAGTTTTTTTTGGGTGATGGGGTCGCCAATCTGCACGGCCGTGGCCGGGCTGTCTTTATCGAGACCTTCGGAGGAAAAAGTCGCGCCGTGAATTCCGTCGGCCCCCACGCGCCCGCCAATTGTTACGATTAAATCTTTAGGCTTGGCTTTTTTTTGCCACGACAAGCGTTCCCCGATTTTTTTTGGGCTTAAACCCAAAGTGCCGGCGAATACCAGCGGTTTGCCTCGGTAGCTCGGGTCAAAATTCAAAAATCCCAGAGGAGTGGGAATGCCGCTTTGGTTGCCGCCGGCGTTAATTCCGGAAACCACGCCGTCCATAATCCTACGGGCGGATAACATTTGACTGTTCGTGGTAGGGGAGGGTTTCAAACCCTCCCCTACGGGTTTTGATCTGTAAAGAATTGTTTTGTCGTTTGGGTCGGCCAGGCAAAATCCGTAAAAGTTGGCAATGGGCTTGGCTCCCAGGCCGAAGCCTAAAATGTCGCGGTTGACGCCGACAATGCCGGTTATACTGCCGCCAAACGGATCTAAAGCGGAAGGCGTGTTATGTGTCTCTACCTTGTGGCTGACAATATGGTCCTTGTCAAAAATTATGGCTCCGGCGTTATCGGTAAATACGGAAACGCAAAAATCTTTCCGACCCTTTTGTTTGCGAATTTTTTCCGTCGCGCCTTTAATGTAAGTTTTATAAATCCCTTTGTCCAGTTCGTCCATCGGGTCGGCAAATATGGTGTGTTTGCAGTGCTCGCTCCAGGTTTGCGCCAAAGTTTCGAGCTCCACATCGGTCGGTTTTCTTTTGAGTTTGCTAAAATAATCGCGGATAACTTTTAATTCCTCCAGCCCCAGAGCCAAAGGCCCGCGGCGGTTGGGTTGCTCCCTCCCCTTTTGAGGGGAGGGCCGGGGAGAGGTTGTCTCCTCAATCCCCAATTTCCCCAACTTTATCAGCTCTTCATCAGCGATATCCAAATCCACCCTGCTGACCTTGGATGAAGCGGAAAGTTTTACTTTGGGCGCTACTGCATCCATCCCGCCGTCTTGTTTAAAATCTTCAAAATTCTTAACAGTTGCTCTTTGAATAAGCGGATTGTAAAGACTATTGGCAATTTTTTTGATGTCGGCTCTCATTGCCCCCTCTCCCTTTGGGAGAGGGCCGGGGTGAGGGTTTTTTGTCTGTTTTTTTTCAAAAGAAATAAAAAACACCTGGCTGGAATATACATTCTGCCCTGGTTTAAATTTAATCTTTGCCCCGTCGGCCAAAGTTTCTCTGGCCGTGTTGCCGACGTTGTCGGTTACTCCGGGCAAAAATCCAATTTCAATCGCGTAATCGAATCGTTTCGGCAAAAAATCGTTTGCGGGCGAAATGTTAGTCTTCGACCTTGTGGAGAAGCTAACATTTCTTTTTTGATCGGATGATGCTTCCTGCATCAACGGATTAGCCAAAAGCATTTTGGCTTTTTCCGTTTGTTTTTTGTCCGGCTTGGCATCAACGGTATAGCAATCCGCCACGCGAACAGCCCCTATTTTATTTTTGAGCCCCAGGCCTTCAAAATACTTTTTCTTTGACTTGGCCCGGGCGTCGGGGATGGTGTACTTTACGTAGATGCGGAGCATTTAGGATTTATGATTTAGGATTTTAAATTTGTGATTTAAGCGCAAGATAAAAATTTCCAAAATGTCTTAAGAAAATGGGCCATCCGGCTCTATTAACCGCGGTGCCTTTCACCTGCAGTTTAGCGCGAAGTTAGGGGGGAGTCAAATTTATTATATTAACAAAAAACCGCCTAAAGCGGAATGGAAAATTAGAATCGGGGGCAGCGGTTCTCTAAAGAAATGCAGTGTGAACTGCCCCCGGGGTAAAACAATGCCAGTGGGTGTGCTGGCACAAAGCATAGCCGTACAGAAACCGAAAGTCATTCCAACCGGAAGTGTGCGCATTCCGCGCGACTGGCAAAAAGCTGTGCCTAGTCAATTTTTCCGGTCTTGCACGCTTTCGTACTAACTGTCTCTGTCAGGCCATCTGACCCAAAAGTTTTTTCTGGGTGGCTACTCCTCCTATTGTTGGATCAATGATGATCCTGCCCCTTCTGGCAAAGGGGGTGATGCTTTTGCGACGTCCCCGGTGCGTGAGTGGTAAGATGGGGTGGGTGCCAGTTCCCAGCCCAGAGACTTGCTAGCGAGGCGGAGTAACATCCGCATCAACAGGGGCCACAGCCCCCCTACTAGATGAGGGTTCCTTTCGCATAAAATCTATTTTACTCTTGCTAAAATGTTTGTTAAGGGAAAGTTTTGAAAATAAAAAAAATGGAACCCCCAGAGGTTCCTTGCAATTGAGTGGCCGATTGGCCGAATCTCAAATCGCTTAAACTTGGGGGTTCACACGCGTAAACACAAGCCGGTTTGCAGTCCCGGCGGCGCCCGGACTAGTTGATGGCGGTGTTGTTCGCGTTCCCGACGATCGCTTCGCCTTGGTTATTGTTGTTCTTGGCGGCCGTGGGGCCGCGAGTTGTCGTCTTCATCGTTTTGTTCTCCATGGCGGGGGTTGCCCGCCCAATTGCAGTTCTCCTTGAACAACTAACGAGTTACGAATTGCACAGACGCGTGAGGCGTGAGGAACGAGTAGCGCGTAAGTACGCAAATCTATACCTGCCTCAAAGAGACAGGATTTATACTCGTATCATTATCCTCCGTTTATCTGCTATTTAAGAGGATTATATTGTAACCTAGGCAATCTGTCAATTTTTTACAGCAAAAGACTATTTTGACCTCGGAAATGGGATATAATGTTGGTATGAGAGTTTTTGTTGGGATACCGATATCGGAAGAGTTAAGAGGGCGGGTTTTGGAATGGAGGGGTAAATATTTGACCCTCACCCCTAACCCCTCTCCCAAAGGGAGAGGGGAAACCAGTATCCGGTGGATTGAGCCTAAGAATTTGCACGTGACGCTGGTGCCACCGTGGGAAAGCCAGAACTGGCAAGTGGAAAGTTCCGCCGTCGCCAAGGCTTTGGCGGACAAGCAAAAGTTGAAAGTTATAAAGTGTGGGGCCTTTGAAATAAAATTTGATAAGGTTTGTTTGAAGCCCGAAAATTATCATCCGCGGCCCGTCTCGCGTCGACTCGGAACAAGCAATCACGACGCGAGTCGAGGCGGGACGATTTGGGCAACGGGGGAAGCGGGGGAAGAAATTAGGAAATTAAAGAATTTGATTGAAATGTTCTTAAACATTAATGTTGATAAAACGCGTGGCCACGCGTTTTATCAACATGTTACTTTAGCCAGGTTAAGAACTCCCCCCTGCCCCCTCTTTGGAAAAGAGGGGGAGACAAATTTGCCACAAAAGATAAATTGGCGGCAGAAGGTAACATCCGTTGTACTATATCGGTCGCACCTTTTGTCGAGCGGGGCGGATTATGAGGTTTTGGAGGAATTTATGCTAGGCGCTTCTACGAAATACGAAAACAGTAGCGCGTATATTAAAATGGGGATAAAAAAAGAGCGACCGCCGGCCAGTCCTTAATGCTTGGACTGGCCGGCGGCGCAGGAGCTGTCATCGGAAAGGTCGCGGTGCGCCGTTAAAGGCTCTACAGGAGATCGGCATATGCCGATTTATCTTGCGCGGCGGGGACAGCGGCGGGTCGGTCTGTTGGAGATTCTCTTTTCCTGACTGTCGGCGCGCTGAGTTGTACAGCGCAATGCCTCCCGACAGGAGGGACAGTGACAGGACCGCCAACAGCAAATTCAGATGGGTTCGCCAAAGGTAATCCGCCGTCGCTATGATGAAAGCTATGGCAATGACTATTCCGGTTTTTTTTGTCATGGGGCCTCCTTATGCCTCAATCCTATTTCGTATATTACCTTGAAATCATATTCACGTCAAAGTTTAAGGTTTTTTGTTTTTGGCGTATAATAGGAAATAGGATATATAGGACAGATAGGACATATTAGACATATATGGCAAATAAAACGCGCTTGGCGATTTTTGATATTGACGGGACCATTTTCCGGTCGAGCCTGCTAATTGAATTGATTAACGGGCTGGTGGAGTTCGGTGTGTTCCCGGGCATAGCCAAAAAGGAAATGGAAAAGGAATATTACGCCTGGCTTGACCGCAAAGGCAGTTACGAAGACTACATTAACAAAGTCGTCAGCATCCATTTAAAATACATTAAGGGATGCCGGCAGGACGCGGTTGAGGAAGTCTGTTTGGAAGTGGTCAGGCGCGAAAAAGACCGCGTTTACCGGTTTACGCGCGACTTAATAAAAGATTTAAAAAAACAGGGTTATTTGCTGGTCGCGATTTCCGGCTCGCCCACGTATATTGTTTCCAAGTTTGCCAAGGCCGTGGGCATTGGCGATTATTTTGGGAGCGATTACGAAGTGGAAAATAATATTTTTACCGGACAGGTTTTAAACAAGGAAATTTTTTTGGATAAGGCTTTTGTGTTAAAAGAGTTTTTGAAGCGCAAAAATATTTCGGCCGATTTTGCCGGGTCCGTTACCGTGGGCGACACGGAAAGTGACATCGCAATTTTGCAGTTGGTGGGGAGGCCGATTGCTTTTAATCCCAATTTGAGTTTGGCCAGGGTGGCAAAGACAAATAATTGGCAGATTGTCGCGGAGAGAAAAGATGTAATTTACAAAATGAAAGATTTTGAGTTTTTAGATTTAAACGCAGAGTAGTCATCAAACTTATGACAATATCCGTAATTATTCCCGCTTACAACGAAGAAAATTATATCGGGCAAACTTTAAAGAGCGTGGTGGACAACGCGCCGGATAATGTAGTGGAGGTTATTGTCGTGGACAACGCCAGCACGGACAAAACCGCGGAAGTTGTTTCTAAATTTCCCGGAGTAAAAATAGTAGAAGAAAAAAATAAAGGGCTGACCCGCGCCAGGCAGGCCGGCTTAAATGCGGCTAAAGGAGATATTATTGTTTATATAGACGCCGACACTTTGGCGCGTAAAGACTGGTTTGAAGTTTTAAACCGCGAGTTTTCTTTGGATCCCGAATTAATTTGTTTAAGCGGCCCATATCGCTACTACGGTTTACCGGAAAACATGAGCCGGTTTTTTAAATTATGGTATAAAGCCTGGTTTAAAATCTGGTACGGATTCGCGGATTTTTTTATCGCTTACACCCACGGCTACGTGGTGGTAGGCGGAAATTTTGCCGCAACCAAAGCGGCGCTTCTTAAAATGGGAGGCTTTGATACAAGCATTGAATTTTACGGCGAAGACACGGACATTGCCCGCCGTTTAAGGGAAATCGGCAAAATAAAATATAGCAAAGATTTTTGGATACACAGTTCGGCGCGAAGGTTTAACAACGAAGGATTGGTTATGACCGGCATAAGGTACTTGTCCAATTATATGTCCGTAATATTTTTAAAGCGGCCGGTGACAAAAAAATATAATGATGTCCGTTAAAGGCCTGCTTATGGAAACCAGCGCAACAGATTTAGATCGGGAACAAAAAGCCAACCGGATTAGGCGCAAAGCGGAAGAGATTTCAAAAAATTCCGAAAGCGTATTGTGGCAGTTGGGCCAGCTGGCGCTGGCTTTGCGCTGCGCGGCCGCGCGCCGGTCTTTGACTTTGGTTATAAAGAGTTATTGGCGGTATTATTATAAAAATAATCACGCCAAATATCCGCGCGAAACAAATGTGGAGCTGCCGATTGATTCACAAATCCCGTTTGAGCCTAAAGCGCTTGGAGCTTACATTAGTTACGTGGGGCTGTGCGCCGCGGCCGTAAATTTTTTAAGGGTCGAGTTTGGGAGCGATGTTTCGGCGGACATTAAAAATTTTTTTATCAGTATGGTAAGTTTTTATCCGGAAGCCGCTGAAGTTTTTAAAACCGCCCAAACCGGCTTTGAGCGCACCGGCCAGGGCGGTTTTGGAATTAAACTGCTCCGGATGATTGATACGGAAAAAAATGCCAGCCCCAGCCTGCACGTGATAGTAGCGGCCTATATTTATTTTGGCTTAGAAAAAATTTTTGACGCGCGCGGCGGGTTGCAAAAAGTTTACGAACCTTTAAAAAAAGTTTATTTTGATAAAACGGTTAAAATTGTGGAATCGGTTCTCTTAGTTAAACAACATGTTGTTATGGATGTGGCTTTAGGTTTGGTATTATTATCCGGGGGCGATTCTTCCGCCGTTCCCGCCAAAATTCACGAATTCGTCGAAGCAATTTTTAAAAATAATAATTACGGCATAAATCAAGAAGTTATTTTTGCCGCGCGCGGGGAGATTATTTTTATTTATGACAAAGTTATGGCAGATATTGCGCGCAACAATTCATCAGCTGCCAACGAAATAATAAAATATTTGCGTTCCCTTGAAGTCAGCCCTCAGGGGGTTATGGTATAATATAAAAGAAATAAGGAAATAGATTGAAATGAAGAAACAAAAGAATGAATTTTGATGAAATAAAAATAAAAGGCGAGGTTAAAACAGACGCGGCTACGCTGGTAAAGTACAGCAGGGATGCCAGTATTTTTGAAATTACGCCAAAGTGCGTAGTTTGTCCCAAAGATTCACAAGATGTGCAAAGTTTGGTTAGGTGGGTTTCGGAAAATAAACAGCAAAATCCAGATTTATCCATTACCGCGCGGTCGGCAGGGACGGATATGGGCGGCGGGGCGATAAATGACTCTATAATAATGGATTTTACTTCCTATTTTGACAGAATTATCAGCATAGAAAATTTATCGGCAACTCCCACCACCCCGTCTCCGACTGAAGTCGGAGCCACCCCTCCTCAGGCAGGAGGGGTGGCTCCGCGGTTATCCGTGCCATCCGAAAAAGTGCGGAGCCTCTCCTCCTTTTCTAAGGAGGAGTACCCCGTCAGACGGGGGGAGGTGGTTGGAGAAGGATACGCGATTGTGGAACCCGGAGTATTTTATCGGGATTTTGAAAAGCAGACTTTGGCCAAGAATTTAATTTTGCCTTGCTATACCGCTTCCAAAAGCTTAAACACCGTGGGCGGAATGGCGGCTAATAATTCGGCCGGGGAAAAATCTTTGTCTTATGGCCAAACTAAGGACTACGTGGAGGAATTAAACGTGGTGCTTTCGGACGGCAAGGAATATATTTTTGGAGAACTTGACAACCATCAGTTGGAACAAAAATTAAAACTGCCCGGCTTTGAAGGGGAAATTTACCGTCAAATATTCAGACTGATTAAAGAAAACAATCAGCTGATAAAAAAGGCCAGGCCCACGACTTCCAAAAATTCCACAGGCTATCTTTTGTGGGATGTCTGGGACGGCGCGCGTTTTAATTTGGCGAAATTAATTACCGGCAGCCAGGGCACGCTGGGCCTGGTTACCAAAATTAAATATCGTTTGGTCAGGCCCAAACTCAAAAGCGAATTGCTGGTAATTTTTATGAATGATTTGGGGAATTTGGGCGAGGTCGTCCGCGCCGTGGTCAACCACTGTCCCGAAAGTTTTGAAAGTTACGACGACCACACGTTTAAGCTGGCGATGAAATTTTTGCCGGATATAATAAAAAAGATGTCCGTTGGAGCGGGGGCGCTCCCGGACAAAAAAATCAGCCCGTTCAAATTAGGCCTGCAATTTTTGCCCGAAGTTTGGCTGACGATTACCGGCGGTGTGCCCAAATTAATCTTAATCGCGGAGTTTACCGGCGACAGCGAAGAGGAAGTTTACGCAAAATTACTGCCGGCGCAAAAAGAAGTGGAAGCGAAATTTAAATTAAAAACCCACGTGACCAAAAGCCCCCAGGAAGCGGAAAAATATTGGGTAGTGAGAAGGGAAAGTTTTAATTTATTGCGCCAGCACACCCACGGCCTATCCACGGCACCGTTTATAGACGATATTATAGTGCATCCAGATCAATTGCCGAAGTTTTTGCCGGAGTTAAATACAATTTTAGATAAATATCCTTCGCTGATTTATACCATTGCCGGGCACGCGGGCGACGCCAACTTTCATATTATCCCGCTTATGGATTTAACCAAAGCCGACCAGCGGATGATAATTCCCAGGCTGGCCGATGAGGTTTACGGCCTGGTGCTAAAATATAACGGCAGTATGGCCGCCGAGCATAATGACGGGCTTATTCGTACGCCATTTTTGGAAAAAATGTACGGGGCGGAGGTTACGGAGCTGTTTAAAAAAACCAAAGAAATTTTTGATCCAAAAAATATTTTCAATCCCCGCAAAAAAGTCGGCGGGAGTTTGGAATACTCAATGGCTCACATTAAGCGGACACTTTAGCCGGAAAATCGGATGAATCGGAAGTCGGATAATCAGACGGCACTACCGCGGTTTTCCCTCCCCTTGAGGGGGAGGGTTAGAGCCTGCCCCGCATTTGATGCGGGGGAGGGGTGTTATCGGCAATAAGTTAGTTGGAGATTGTTTTGGGTAGTTTAAAAAAATGCGGCGCCGACGTCCCCGGGGAGGGGGACGACGGCGCCGGAGGTTGCGCTTGGGCGCTTGCGGACGGGAGATTTTTTTCGAGTTATGCCTTGAATTTTTCCGAAAAACCGGTTAGCGTATCGCGCACCCAGAATCTGCGCCGTTGCGCGGATGTTGTTGGCCGGTATGGGAAACTGCCAGATCTGATTCGTGTTGCTTCCTTCCAGTGTTTTTGTAATCATTATCTGTTCTCCCACAACGCTGGTTGTGATTGAGTACGGAGCTGGTGGCACCTGATCGTTGGAGGCGATTTTTTGCAACTGCATGGAGAGCCCTTTGTAGAAGTCCTTGCCCCAATTGCTGATAGTGTCTGGTGCCGGTTTCACAACAACTCTGACTTGTCCCAAGCAACGGACCGAAAGACCGCAAAGGAACAGAAAAAACAACGCCATAATCGTTTTCATCATAATCCTCTTTCTGCTTGCCCGCGGCAAACTTCACCAGTTGGGCTGGACACATTTTAGCAGAAACCGCCTTAATTGGCAATGCCATCGCTATTTTAAATTTTTTGGGAAAGTGCTAAGATAAAGAAACCACGGCAATCTTAAAAGCTCTTATTATGTAAGAGGTCTTATGTATTATTTTGCTTACGGTTCAAGCATGAATTTTCACCAAATGCGCAGGGTGTGCGGCTGGCATTTTACAATGTTAGGCCGGGCCGTCCTGCCGGATTTTGAATTTGGCTTGGACTTGCGGGGCTATGCCAATATCCGGCCAAAGAGCGGCGCAAAAGTCCACGGCATTTTATATAATATAGATGAGCAGGTGCTGGCGCCTTTGGACGAATACGAAGGTGTCCCAAATGTTTTTGACCGCGCGGAAGTGGAAGTAAAAGACAAAGACGGAACAGAGCGTAAAGCCTGGGTATATTTGGAAAAACCCGAGGAATTCGGCGGCAAGCTGGCCAATGAACCCCATTTTAAATTGATTATTGGCGGAGCTATGGCCGGACAGTTGCCGCAGGAGTGGATTAATTTTTTGGAGTCCTTCTTAAAAAACGACGACGCTTGATTATCTTATAAATAAAACCGGAATAAACCTCCCCTAGGGAGGTGATTTTTTTATCCTGATGGGCTATAATACAAGTATGATCAGAAAAATTTTTAAAACCGGACATTCAGTAGCCGTAACTTTATCTCCCGGCCTTCTTAAAGATATGGGGCTTAAAGTTGGAGACACGGTGAAACTTGAAGGGAGCGGGGATAAGGAAGAAATTGTTATCAGCCGCGGCAAAAAGGACAATCAACTGTCTTTAGGGTTAAAGGTGAGGTCAAAATTGTAGAGGGAAGAAATTAAGAAATAGGGAAATAGGGAAATAGGGAAATTATGGCAAAACACATCAACATAAAAATTTCAGGATGGGTGCAGGGGATTGGTTTTAGGTATTGCGCTTACGAAAAATTTGCGGAACTGGGACTTGCCGGAAAAGCCGAAAACACACCTGACCGTGGAGTTTTTTTGGACGTGGAGGGTCCCGAGGAAAAATTGGAGGCTTTGGTGGAGTGGTGCCATAAGGGGCCGGTAGGGGCAAAAGTGGACAGGGTTGAAGTCACCGAATTGCAGGAGCCCTTTGTGCCCTTAAAAATGGGATAGGAATCTAAAATTGCGGATTGTAAGTATTGCTAAATTTGACGGCCGTCAAATTTAGCAATAAGATAAATTATGCTTCAAACAATACCGGAATTAATTTTAGGGGCTTTAACGGGGGATACCGTTGTTTATGCAAGTCCATACGAAACGCCGTATCATTTTGTCAGGCGTTTTCGGGCGATAGAAAAGCAGCAGTATGATAACGCCGTATGGAAGCTAAAACACAGCGGCAGAATAAAAGTCGTAATAAAGAACAATAAAAAGTTTTTAAAATGCACAAAAAAGGGACAATTGCAGATTTTGTTAAAAAAAGCCGGGATTGAAACGTCCGGCAAATGGGACGGTAAGTGGAGATTAATAACGTTTGACATTCCCGAGGCATATAGGGAAAAGCGGGCGCTATTTAGAGATCTTTTGAAAAGAAATAACTTTGTTTTTTTGCAGGCCAGCGTTTTTATCAGCCCATATCCTTTAAATGCGGAGGCTCTTGGCTATTTAGAGAAATCGGGGCTAATTGACTTTGTGAGAATTTTTAGAGTTGATAAAATGGACAACGATAAAAAATTGAGAATAAAGTTTAACCTGTAAAATTATATTGCTGTTTTTGACGGCCGTCAAAAACAGCAATAGTTGGTTATTTTAACATTTATAGCCGCACAACCGTTATGTTTATGAAATTAAAATTCCACACGGAGACAAAGATTATTTTTGCGGTTTTGGTTTTAATAATTATTGCTGCGGTTATTTTTATTGCTTTAAATTACCGGAAATTAAAACAGCCCAATCCGGTTTCCCAAAATTTGGCTGTGCATGCCCAGGTTAAGGCCGCTAGTGTGCCGATACGGCCACGGGGCAATTAAAGAATTTGTCTTTAACAAATATGAAAAAGTTGATTTCTTCCGCCGTTATCATAATTATTTTATGTTTGGCCGCTTTTGTTATTTATAAATATTCCGGCAATAAGACGGTAACTTTCAGCGATCAAAGCCAGCAAACAATTAACACAACTACGCCTATGACCATTACAAGTTCCGCTTTTTTGGATAATCAAGCCATCCCTAAACAATATACCTGCGACGGCATTGGAATAAATCCGCCCCTGCAATTTTCAAATGTGCCGAGCGAGGCCAAAAGTTTGGCTTTGCTGGTGGAAGATCCCGACGCGCCGACGGGTACGTGGATCCACTGGCTAATGTGGAATATTTCGGCCTCAACCACGCAAATTTCCGAGAACTCGGTTCCCCAGGGGGCAATCCAGGGGCAGGGAAGCAGCGGGCAAAACGTTTACGGCGCGCCGTGCCCGCCTTCGGGAATCCACCATTATATTTTTAATGTTTACGCCTTGGATACCGAACTTGAGCTACCTTCTTATTCTACGGCAGAAAATTTGCAGACCGCCATGCAGGGCCATATTATTTCCCAGGCACAAATTATCGGGATTTATGGGAGATAGAGGGGTAGCAAAGTAGAAAGTAGAAAGTTAAAAGGCAGACCGCGGCAACGACATCGCCAGGGCTTTTTTGTTTGCGAACTGGATTTATCGATTCCTTTGGAATATGGTATAATAAAATTGAATAAATTCAGCTTCCAATCAAGTTTTTTGGTAGTCATAATCGGCGCGCAGTTATGCTATCCCAACTATTTGGATTTGAGAAAAGCGGTGCCGGATAAAATGGGTTTTTGAAACAAAAATGACTCTTATCGGCAGAAAAAAAAATAATTTGGCTCCGTCCGGCGACGTTTTAATCCAAATTAAAAGCGGTGCCGGGTTTACGTTAATGGAACTTTTGGTTACCATCGCGATTTTTGCCATTTTGACGGCCGGGGTTTTAGGGACTATTGCCGCCACTGCCAAGGCGGTTAAAATGTCCCGGGAAAAAACCATTTTGTCCAGTTTGTCCAATTACTATCTGGAAGTCGTCAGGAATATGCCATACAGCCAGGTTGGTACGCTACAGGGAAATCCTCACGGCTCTTTGCCGGACCAGCCAAACTCAATAAGTCAGGTTATTAACGGCACGACTTATAAAATTTATTATGAAGTGAATTACTATCACGACCCGGCCGATACCTCCGTCGGCACGGCGGACTATAAAATGGTAAAAATGAGCATCTTAAATTCCGCCAGCGGCCAGATAACGGATTTCCAGACCACGGTGGTTCCGCAGGGCGTTATCAGCAATCCAAACACCGGCGCGCTCCAGGTAAATGTCATCAACGCCCAGGGCCAACCGCTGATTGGGGCGAACGTAAATATTACTTATCCGCCGACTCCTCCGTATACTTATAATTTACCGGACGTCACAAACCAAAGCGGCCAGGTGCTGGAAGTCGGTTTGCCCGGTGCCGTTAATAGTTATCGGATTTCGGCCACGGAGCCCGGCTTTTCCACCGACAGCACTACCCCCATAACCGTTCAAAATCCAAACCCTGTCCACCCGGATGCCACCGTGGCCAGCGGCACCATTACCCAGCTGACTTTATCCATTGACCAGCTGGCCAATTTAAACATCAAAACGTTAAGTTCCACCTGCCAGCCTTTAAACGGCGTGAATTTAAACGTGTCCGGAGCCAAACTTATAGGCACAAGCCCCAATGTTATTAAATTTAACAATAATTATTCTTCGTCCGCCGGAGCCATTCCTTTAAATAATATTGAATGGGATACATATACGCCGACTTTGCTTACCGGCCAGAGCGTAATTACCTACGGCACGTCTCCGGTTCAGCAAATTACCGTTTTGCCTAATACCTCACAGACTTTTACAATGATTTTAGGATCCAACGCCACGGCCAACAGTTTATTGGTAATCGTTAAAGACGCATCTTCCTCAACGGCATTGGAAAACGCTTCGGTGACGCTGACCGACGGCGGCAGTTATACCCAGACATTGCTGACCGGCGGGAGCGTGTGGCTCCAGAACAACTGGGCCGGCGGGAGCGGCCAGGCGCTGTGGTCAAGTTCCACGCCGAGTATGTATTTTCAGGATAACGGTAATGTTAACGTAAGCACGGCCGGGCAGGTAACGCTAAAAAAAATCGGCAACAGTTACACCAACGCGACCGGAACTTTGGTAAGTTCGGCTTTTGACACGGGGACCAACGCGACCAACTATACCATTTTGTCCTGGGCGCCGGCTTCCCAAAGCGCTTCTACCACAGTAGTTTTCCAAGTAGCGGCCAATAACGACGATGCCACCTGGAATTACGTCGGGCCGGACGATACGGCAAATACGTATTTTACTTCACCGGGCCAGGATATGGGCAGTATTTTGGATAACAACGAATTTTTCCGCTACAAAGTTTTTTTGTCCACGGCCAACACTACTAAAACCCCCACGTTGACTTCGGTTAACGTAAATTTTGTCACCGGCTGTTTTACGCCCGGGCAGGTAATTTTTACCGGGCTTTCCAACAAAAAATATTATGTTACCGTTTCCATGTCCGGATATCAGACGCAAAGCAACCTGCCCGTAACCGTCAACGGCAACCAGCCGTTTCAGGTATTAATGAGCCCTTAGTTATGGAAATTCCAAATTCCAAATTCCAAATTCCAAATTCCAATCGAGGATTTACCCTGGTTGAATTGCTAGTGGCGATTTTTGGCTTCAGCCTGATAGTCTGGGGCTTAATCACCCTTTCCGCCAATATTTTTTTATTTTCCGGCCAGCAAAGCGGTTTGTTAAGCGATACCGATCAGGCCAGAAATTTGGCTTTCCAAATATCTTCCGAACTTCGCAACGCGCAGACCGGTCAAAACGGCGCGTATGTTTTGGACACGGCGGCCACAAGCACGATTATTTTTTATTCGCCGGTGGCGATTGCCGGCCCTTCCGTGGAAAGAGTCCGCTACTTTGTGCAAAACGGCCAGCTGTGGAAGGGCGTTACGCAATATAACGGCAGCGGTTACAATACCACAACGGAGCAAACTTATATGGTGCAAAAGGACCTGGCCAACGGCGCAAATCCGGTATTTTATTATTATGACGGAACATATATAGGCTCTTCCACCCAGACCTCTCTGGCCGCGCCGGTAAATGTCACCCAGGTAAAATTTGTTAAAGTAAATATCCAAGTTTATAATAAAGCCGGAGTCAAAAACACCAATAGCTACACGGTAACCTCCGGCGCGGCAATTAGAAATTTAAAAACGAATTTAGGACAGTGACCATTCTTACTGTCTTTACTAACTACTAATCTTTACGAATATACTAACGCCGATTGTCATAAGTTAGTATATTAGTACCGATTCGTAGTTAGTAAAGACAGGATTGATAAGCGTATTTTATGTCAAATCTAAAATCAAAAATCTTAAATCATAAATCCGCCGATGGAAGCATCCTAATTTTCACCGTCATCATTATTTTTATTTTTAGTCTGGTGATGCTCGGGCTTTTGAGTTACGCCACAATGCAGATTCGGGTTACGCGGAGCGCCGTTTTTGACCAGCAGGCTTTCCAAATAGCCGAAGCCGGCGCCAATTATTACCAGTGGCATTTATCATTTTTTCCCACGGATTTTTGGGACGGCCACGCCAGCACCACGCCGGGGCCTTACGTGCATAATTATTTTGACACCGATACGGGACAACTCATCGGGCAATTTAGCTTAAATATTACCCCGCCGGCGACCGGCACCACGGTTACCACCATACAGTCCACCGGGACGACTATCGGCGATGCCAAAGAAAAGCGGGTGATTACGGTTCTCTACGGCATTCCCAGCCTGGCGCAGTACGCTTTTTTAACCAACGGCGATATTTGGATAGGTCCTAACGAGAGCGTCAACGGGCCGTTTTTCAGCAACGGGGGCATCCGTTTTGACGGCACCGGCAACGCGCCGATTATGTCGGCCAAAAGCACTTACACCTGCCAAAGCTGGTCGGGCAGTCCGTGTCCGGCTACCGAAAACGGAATTTGGGGAGCGGCGCCCGGGTCCACCAAAAATTTTTGGCAATATCCCGTGCCTAACGTGGATTTTTCCAGCATCACGGCCAACCTGGCCACTTTAAAAAGTAGCGCCCAAACCGGCGGGATTTATCTGGCCCCGTCCAACGCCCAGGGTTATTCTTTGGTGTTTAAATCCGACGGCACCGTGGATTTTTACAAAGTAACATCGCTAAACAGCGATCCTTCCGGTTCGGATGTTAACGGCGTCACCCAAAACAAAAGCGTGGACTATAATGTTTCGAGCGGGCGGACTTTTTTGTACAACAAATCCATCCCCTCAAACGGCATTATTTATGTGGAAGACAACACCTGGGTGGAAGGCACGGTAAAAGGGAGGGTGATAGTGGCGGCGGCCAGCCTGCCTTATAACGCCAACACCGCCCCTAACATTATGGTGCAAAACAGCGTTGTTTACGCGGCCAAAGACGGCACAAATTCTTTGGGGTTGATTGCCCAGCAGAATTTTTTAATTGGCTATCTGGCGCCGAACAATTTGGAAATAGACGGCGCTATAATCGCGCAAAACGGAAGCGCGGAACATTATGACTGGAGCGGCGACACTAAAAATTTAATTACCATTTACGGCGCCACCGCCAGCAACGGCACCTGGACGTGGACCTGGGTTGACGGGAATAATAATTGTATATCCGGCTATTGTTCAACCAGTACAACCTACGATTCAAACTTACTTTATTCTCCGCCGCCGTCGTTTCCTTTGTCTTCGGCGGGGTATCAGCAAATAAGCTGGAGCAGTAATTAAGCATTGACAAAATTGAACATAATTTAAAAAATTGACAAAATTAAAATGAAGCCTTTTTTTAAATTTTGTCAATAATATTTATGAAATACCTTCTTGCCATCCTAATTTCTTTTGCTGTTATCAACCCGGTTTTGGCTGCCAAAACCGTAAAGGGGAGTGTTCCCGTTGTTCAGCCGCTTCAGCCGCCTCCGGCCGGAGTTTCTCCGGCTTTTAACAGAAGCGTCCAGTATCAGGATCCCAATTTTGTTCCAATCAACGGCCGCCAAAACCCGCAAAATAATCAGCCCGGACAAACCTCCGTCCCAACCAGAACTTCATCGGTAGCTATGCAAAAGGGCGGCTATTACATTTGGTGGCTGATTGTTTTGTTGATTGTTTTTGTTTTGGGATTTTGGATTTATAAGAGGAGCAAATCTGAATGAAAACCGCCTGCCCCTATTGCGGGAACAATCCGGTGCCGCACCGGTTTTATCGTTACAGCGAGAGCTTGAATATTTTTTTAACGCCGCTTAGGCAAAAAATGTTATACAATCCTTTGGCGGGTTTTTTTAAGAGCCGGCTAAGTTTTATAAAACCGGAAAGTTTTTTTTTGGGATTGGGAAAAAAATTAGGAATTATCAAACTGCAAAGCGATGTCAAACTCTGCAGGGTTAGGCGCGCCCAGGTTTTGTGGGAAGAGGCGCAAAGGCGGGGGATAGAGATGAGCCAGCTGGCGCTGTTTGGGAAGCCAATTGATGTTTACACGGCGGAAAAAAATTATCCATCATCGTTTATCTTTAATCCTTCACCGTCAAAGATGAAGGATAAAAGATTAAAGATAAACTTCTCGGGATTGCCAAGGCCGGCGGGTTATTCCAACCGTTGGCTGGATTTGATGGACGACAAGTGGCTGTTTAAAAAATTGATGATGGAAAACAGCTTGCCGGTACCGGAGGGGGGAAGCTGTCGGACATTCAGACAGGCTGAGAAAGTATTTAACCGAGTTAAAGATTCATCAGAGAATCGGAGAATCGGAGAATCGGATCTCCGACTTCCGACTTCCGACTTCCGACCTCCGACCTCCGTCATCGTAAAACCCCGTGCCGGAAGCCGCGGGCGGCATAGTACGACGTTTGTTTGTGATTTAAGCGATTTAAAAAAAGCTTTTAAAATTGCCAAACAGCTTTGTTTTTGGGTTATTGTGGAAGAGCAGCTAGAAGGGCCGGTTTATCGTGCCACTATAATAGACGGACATTTGGCGGGAGTTTTGCGCGGCGATCCGCCACAGGTCATCGGCGACGGCATACATAACATCGGGGAGTTGATAAATATCAAGAACCAACAACCTCATCCCGGAGTCAAAGATATCGTGGCCGATAAGAGCTGTGAAGTATTTTTATCAAGGCAAAATTTAAATTTATCTTCGGTTTTGGAAAACGGACGGCTGGCTAATCTTTCCGAAAAAATCGGCGTGAATTACGGTGGCTCTTCGTCGGAAGACTATGGAATTTGCCATTCCGATAACAAAGAATTATTTTTGCGCGCCGCAAAAGTTTTGGGCGACCCTATCGTCGGCTTTGATTTTATAATTCCCGACATCACCGCTTCCTGGAAAAAACAAAAATGCGGATTCATAGAAGTTAACTCTCTGCCGTTCATCAACCTCCACCACGACCCTCTGCTTGGCACCCCGCGCAACGCCGCGGCTTTGGTTTGGGATATGATGGGAATGTAGAGGAATTGACAAAATTGATCAAAATTTTCCGCCAAAGGCGGATCCGCCTTTGGCGGAAAATAAAATTGACAAAAATTTATCAAGCTTCTGTAGGCTTGATTTCTTTTTAAAGGTGGCTTATAATCCCCTCAATTGGCAAATGCCAAGGAGGCGATATGAAAAGGCTGGAGTTCTTATGTTTGGCAGGAGCGATTGTATTTTTCGGTGCAGCCATCTGGCTGTTTACGCGGCCTCTGCCGGCAAACCAGATGTTCACTCTGAACTTGCCGGAAAACACGGCCATTTATTTCTCTGGGGACATCACGCTTCCCACGCCGGCTGTGGCAACAAACTTTGAGACCGTCAAGGCAAAGATGGACGGCGGGGCGTACGCCCTCGCCGTGGTGCAGATCTTTGGAGCGACTAATACGGCCCAAGTCACGTGCTGGGTCAAGGATGACCCCATCTGGCTTTGGGGAAGCTATCCTCAGTTGCTGAAGGGAGGTTGGCCTGACTACATTGAGTCCAGATGGGTTTGTCCGGGCGCACAATCGTAGCGGTGCCGGAAAAAAACAACTTTTCTTTTGTTTTGTTGTTCATCGGAGCGGTGTTTACGTATGTTGGTATCGATCGGCTTTTCAGGACCAGGAAATTGGCTTGTTTGCCAAGACCAGCATCCTGACATCCCCATCCGGAGGAACTTCGTGCGCTTGCCTCGCGGTCTGACTGACTTGCGGGGCGGGCGCTTTTTTTTGTAGGGGAAAAGGGATATAATAGTAATGACAGGAATGACAAAATAGAAATAAATCATAAAAATTAACCCTCTCTGTCGTCCGCCGGAGGCGGACGACATCTCCCCCAGAGGGGGAGAGGCCGGAAATTATGCACATCATCAAAAATTTTGACAGGCTGGCGACTTCGGTATTAAGGCGGCAGGCTTTGGAAATTGCCGAGGCGGGGCTGGGGGCGATTAATACCAAAGAGGCGGTAAAAAGAACCGTCGGTTACAATCAGAAAAAACAAATTTTGGAAGTCGCCGGCACAAGATATCAGTTGCAAAATTTTGAGCGGGTAATGTGCATCGGCTTCGGCAAGGCGGCTTTTGACGCGGTGAGCGAATTGCAATCAATCTTGTCCGACAAAATTACCTGCGGCTACGTGATAGATTTAAAAGAAGGCAATCTGGGCAACATTACCTGTAAAATCGGCACCCATCCGTATCCTACCAAAATAAATATTCAGGCGACCAAAGAGCTAATGGCAATGCTGTCGTCGTGTACTCAAAAAGATTTGGTGCTGTGCGCGGTTTCCGGCGGCGGCAGCGCTTTGCTTTGCTATCCCAACGATATGACCTGCGAGGCGGAGGTTTCCATAATTTCCGCTCTGACTGTTAAAGGCGCCGACATCACCGAATTAAACACCGTGCGTAAACATATTAGCAAAGTTAAAGGCGGGCAGTTGGCCAAGCTGATGTATCCGGCTACTGTCATCAGCCTGATTTTTTCCGACGTGCCGGGCGACGACATTAGCATGGTGGCTTCGGGCCCCACGGTTAAGGATACGACTTTTATGAAGGACGCGGCCGCGGTGCTAAAAAAATACGACGCTTTGGAAATTTGCAAAATGCCGTCGTGCAATTTGGTGGAAACGCCCAAAGAGGCAAAATATTTTGAAAAAGTCCACAACGTTTTGGCGGTGTCGGCCAAACAGGCTTTAGCGGCGATGAAAGAAAAAGCCGAGGATTTGGGTTTTGAGGTGAAAATTTTCTCCGAAAATTTTCAGGGAATTGCCCGCGAGTTGGCTCCGCAAATTATCAGGGAAAATAATAAAGCGCGGGAATGTTTATTGGGCGCCGGGGAAAGCACGGTCCATATTGTGGGCAAGGGCAAAGGCGGGCGCAACCAGGAAATGGCTTTGGCGGCCATATCATCCGCAGCCGAAAACCAGGTTTTGGCTTGTGTGGCGTCCGACGGACACGATAACACGGACTCGGCCGGGGCGATTGTGGACGGCGGCTCGTTGGCGCGCGCCAAGGCATTGGGACTGGATCCGGCGGCGTATTTGGAAAATAACGACAGTTATACTTTTTTTGAAAATCTTGGCGACCAATTAATCACGGGCCTTACCGAGGCCAATGTTTCGGATTTTTTTGTGTGTTTAAAGAGCTAAATTTAGGACTTACGCGTTTGAGGCAAAGAAGATTTAAAAATCTATGTTTTATTGCCTCAAACCACAAGGGCTTGGCCGATTACGTCGTTATTTTCCTGCGGTTTTATTCGGCGTAGATATATACTTACGCCTCATAAAATCCTCGGAAAATGCCTCGTACTCGGCCAAGCGCGTAAGTCCTAAATAAAAAGTTAAGAGCATCATGACTGAATTTAGATCTCAAATTTCAGCCGCGGATTTGCAGAAATTGCGGCAAAAAATCAACGAGCTGATTTTGCAGGAAAAACAGCCGTTTATCCATCAGGCCATGCACCCGTCCTGCCGCGTGGCAGTGCTGTTGCCGGCTTATGACGAAAGCGTAAAAACTCTGCTTAGGCCGCTGTTGTCTTTGGCGCGCCAGGAAAAAGCGGCTAAGGAAGAATTTGAGGTTGTGGTTATTGCCAATAACAATAAAAAGGAAGCTTTGGATTTGTCGCCGGCGTATTTGCTGAATCAAAGGGTTTTGGAGTTTTTGCGATTTTTAGAAGACGGTAAGTCAGCAGGGGAGGGAAAAATCAATGCGCCCGATTTTACCGCGGAAGAAAATAGTGCGATAGAAGAAATTAAACAGAGCGGATTGCGGATAGTAATCATTGATAAATCTTCGGCGGATTTGGCGGACGACATAAATTATCTGGCGAACGCGCGCAACCGCGCCTGCCTGGAAATCGCGCGCCGCTTTTTGGACAACGGTAGGAACGAGAACGGAATTGTGGCCGTAACTGACTGCGATTGCCGCGTTTCGCCGAATTACATTCGCTCTATTATAGACACATTTAAGGAGCACGAGTTTTTAAACGGCCTGTGCGGGGGCATAGAGCACGAGATCGACGAATCCCTTCCCTATTATCAAGCGGTCAAACGGGCGTTTGACGCGCACGTGGGTTTTACGGGGCGGCTGTCGCCGGCAAAAAAATACAGCGGGGGGTTGGCGTTAAAAAAATTCCATAAAATAAATTTTGTGCCGCTCAACACCGGCCAGGATTTGGCGGTGCGGCTTAGGGCGTGGTTTTTAACCGGCGGGTGGCCGGATAGGCCGAGCGGCGAGGACCATCATTTTGGCCGGCTGGTGGAAAGTTTGCCGGGCGACATTGCGTTTACGGACAGCTATACGGTATATCCTTTAACGAGAATCTCCGAGCGCACGGGCTTGGCGGCGGACGGCCGCCGCGTGCTTAAAATTGCCGAAGCGGTTAAAAATTATTACGAACATAAAAGTGACCGTGTGATGATTCCGGACCGGTTCAGGCAAAAAAAATTATTTGACGCGCTCTCAAAGGAGGCGTTTAACCAAACTTTGGACAAAGAGAAAGTTTTGGAGCTGTTTATTGAGCACGGCCGCGAGCCTGGCGGACTATCACCGGAAATTTGCGGGCAACTGGCGGCCATTATGAACGGGGAAATGGCCAAGCCGGCCGGTGAGAGGGATTACGCCAAAATGGAAAATTTCATTATGGAAAATTTTGACGGTTTTTTGCCGGTAAAGGATGTAACGAGCTTGATTAGAGAATAGGACGGATAGGACATATACGACGGATATTTCGGGATTTGGCAGTTGCATTTGTTTTGTGATATAGTAAATGTATAAAATAGGTATTTTTAAGAAATAAAAGGAATAAAATCATCGTAAAATTATGAAAATCGTTTGTTATGAGACTGCCGATTGGGAAGCGGCGTATTTAAAACAAAAATTGGCCGGATTTGATATGGAATTTATCGGCGGCTCCAAAATCCAGCCAAATCCGGACGCGGAAATTGTCTGTAATTTTGTGGGCTCGCCTTTAACGGCGGAAATTATTGCCCAAATGCCAAAGCTTAAGTTTGTGGCCACGCGCAGTACGGGCTTTGACCATATTGATCTTAAGGCCTGCGCGGAGCGGGGAATAGCCGTCAGCAACGTGCCGACTTACGGGGAAAACACGGTGGCGGAATTTGCATTTGCCCTTATTTTATCGCTGTCCCGAAAAATTTACCCGGCATACAAACGGGTGCGCGAGCAGGGCTTGTTTTCAACCAACGATTTGCAGGGGTTTGATTTGCAGGGCAAAACTTTGGGCGTTGTCGGAGCCGGACATATTGGGCAGTTTGTCATCAAAATTGCCAAAGGGTTTGGGATGAACGTGGTGGCTTATGACCCTTATCCCAAGCGGGAATTAGCCGATAAATACCAGTTTGTTTACGCCTCGCTGGAAGACGTTTTAAAACAATCCGACGTAATTACTTTGCACGTGCCATATATGCCGGCCACGCATCATTTAATAAATTCCCAGAATATCAGCCTTTGTAAAAAAGGGTGTATAATTATAAACACGGCGCGCGGCGGTTTAATAGAAACCGCGGCTTTGGTAAAAGCGCTTAAATCCGGGCAAATTGCCGGAGCCGGTTTGGACGTTTTGGAGGAGGAAGGTTTTATTAAAGAGGAAGTTGACCTGCTGGTTAACGGCCATCCCAATGAGGATGAATTAAAAACCGCGCTGGCCGACCACGAGCTGATGTATATGGACAATGTGTTAATTACGCCGCACAACGCGTTTAACACCAAGGAGGCGATGGTGAGGATTTTGGATACGACGGTGGGGAACATTAAGGGGTTTGAGGAGGGAAAACTGGTTAACCTTGTTTCAGGGCATTAATCGAATCTACGAATCCCTACGAATTACGAATGGACTACAAAGTAGACAAACAAAAGGTTTTGTAGGCCGATGAATGTTTTCGGATAAACGGGGTATGTTTTTATACGCAGAAGAAATTAGGGAGGTTCGCTAAAGAAAAGCAATACGAAGTTGTCGCGGCGGACCGGTTTGCGGAGTTGCAAGTTCCTTGTATTAGACAGTTGGTTGTGGGGAAGACAGGAAACAGAACCGATTTAATTTTATTCAACAAAATTTTATTTGAAATAAAGGCTGTGCCTTATTTAACGGATGATGATTATGCCCAAGTTCAAAGATATTTGCAGGTATTAAATTTAGTTTTAGGTTTATTAGTAAATTTTTGGGCCAGATCTGCTCTGCCTCATCGAATATTACGTCCGAAAAATTCGTAGGTTCGTAGAGATTCGCAGATTCGTTCCATTCGTGGATTCGATTCATTATGAAAAACAAAAAGGCTCCCCCGGGACATGCCCATAAGCATTTGCCCCCGCATCATTTATCAACAACTAACCAGACAATTATGGACAAGGTCAAAATTAAGCGCGTAAAACGAAATAAAAAGAAAATTACCGAGAAAGAAAAAATCCTGGCCGGTTTGGGTGTGGGGGGCGCGCTACTCGGCGGCATCGGCGCCGTAGCTCCCCAGCAAGGTAAAACCCAAATCGTCAGCCAGCAAGGCCAGCAACAAACCAACGCCACTTCCAAAATCAAACAAGCCCTGCAAAACGTGTTCGGCGCCACCCTCGGCGTGCCAAAGGCAAAAGCTGATGAAGATATGAGCCCTATTAGCGGGGTCATTACGGCCTATACGCCCGAAGGGTCACTCATAACTTGGAATAACAACGTTGGCACAGCTGAGGACGGTACTGTCTGGGAAATGGTTGGCGACACACTTACCCCGGTTGAATCGTCTACTGATTATGGATCCACCTCAACTGATAATACACCCTCTGCTATTACAATCTCTCCTGATCCTACCCCTCTTTGGACCACTACGGATAAAACTCAATTTTATGGCTATCTGGGTAGCGATGGCTATTATTATACTATGTCAGATCCGGATTCTGCGGAAGTCATACCATCCTGGACATATACTACAGTGGACCCTAATGCCACTCCAAACAATACTTTCGCAATCACTCCAATTATATTTGACCCAGTCACCGTAGGCAATGATATTTCCCAATCCATAGCGGTTACAGGCAATACAGGTGATGTAACTTTTACCTCTGATAATCTTCCGCCCGGTTTAACTTTGTCTCCTGACGGTACTTTATCTGGGAGCGCGACCACCGTCGGTAACTATAATTTTACGGTTACGGCTACGGAGGACTTAGGAGATAATAACTCCGATACCGCTACCGAAACATTTTCTCTCAATGTTGTCGCTTTAACTCCCACTCCTATAGCCTATCAAGTCTCCGTCCCAGGTAATTTGCCTCCTTACACGGCAGTAACCACTAACGCCGACGGTACCTATAGTTACAATGGACAAACCTATACCCAGGATCCCACTACAGGTCAGTTTGTGCCTGTCACTTCTACGACTCCAGCTCCTGCCTATCAAGTTTCCGCCCCAGGCAATTTATCACCTGGAACGGCAGTAACCACTAACGCCGACGGTACCTATAGTTACAATGGACAAACCTATACCCAGGATCCCACTACAGGTCAGTTTGTGCCTGTCACCTCAGGATCACAAGCTTCTTCATCAACAACCTCTTTCTCGTCAAATGTTCCGAGCAGTGTTAAAAATTTAGCACCAGGAGCAGGTGCAATCCAAACTACTATAAATGGTGTGCAGGGTTCTTTACAGAATAATGGAGGTGGTACTTATTATTTTACTGCCGATGGCAACAGCGGCAGCGGAATATCTACCGCTTTAACGGTGGCGAATTTAAATTCGGCTTTTGGTCCATCTTCATCCGGAACCGGATCAGGAGGAGGAACTGATACCGGAAGCGGCATTGATACGGGTTTGAGTCCAGGCGGAGGCGGAGGAGGCACGGGTTTGCCGGGTTCGGGGAATGTGACTGATACCGGTGATAATACGGATACGGGCGGCGGTGGAGGACCCACGACCCTAACGAATGCCATAGCCACTGGCCTGTCTTTTGACCAATCTTCCATAACTTTTGACGCTTCCGGCCACGCCAGCTACAACGCTACTTTTCAGGGCACAAACTTAACCAGCGATACATCTTTTGACGTGATGGTTACCTCTCCCGACGGGACATCCCATGAAGTCCAAAACTGGCAGACCGGAGTTACCCAGGTCCAAAATGTCAGTAGCTCCACCATCAGTCCGGGCACCTATACCGTTACGGCCATCCGCGTCCACAACGATGCCAACCCTGCCAGCTATACTTCCATTACCCCGGTATCCGTAACCGTTAATGCTTATCAAGCTCCTGCCACCACGGCCGCGACTGTTTCATTTACAGATACAACCACTAATATTAATAATCCTACCCAGCTAAAAGTTGGCGACAGTTATAACATTACGGTAACCGGACCCGTGGGCTCGTATGTTTTTGTGTCCGGCGGCAAAGACAATCAGCCCGGCGCTACGGTTTTGGAAACGGATTCCGTAACAGGCAGCAATCAAATAGGAGCCAACGGAACCTTTACCGTGACAGGAACTATTACCCAGGACGACTTGGATAATTTTGGTCCGTTTGGGTCCGAGTCAATAGGCTGGAACGAACAGTGGGTAGTAAGTCCGACCAACAATTTAAGCGCGGTTGAGAGCGCCATAGCAAATAACAGCTTTACCAACGGCATCCAGCTGGCCGGTAATGTAGATTTTAATGTAAATCCTACTGTAAATTTAACCTTAAGCTTCACCAATACCAAGACCGGTGCCGTCAACCCTTCGACTTTTATGGTTGGCGATCAATTTGACCTTAAAATTACAGGTCCGGCCAATACCAATGTCTATGTTACTTCTACCCAAACAGTCAACGGGGTGCCAAGCACAAAAACCAATGTTCTTATGGGCCAGACCGATGCCAATGGAAATTTTGAAATCAGCCCCGCGACTAATGCGGCCGCGGCAACAATGACTGCCTCTTCCGTCGGTACTTGGACTGAAAATTGGGCTGTAGGCACGACTCCGGTAGGGTCAACTTTGAATTTTACCGTGGCTCAGGCCGAAACCGGAACTGTCGCCACTCCCACCCTGACTTTCACCAACATTACTACCGGCAAGGTAGATTTTACCGTGGGCGACCAGTATGACCTTAAAATTACCGGTCCGGCCAATACCAATGTCTATGTTACTTCTACCCAAACAGTCAACGGGGTGCCAAGCACAAAAACCAATGTTCTTATGGGCCAGACCGATGCCAACGGTAACTTTGAAATCAGTCCCAATTCTGCTAATCCGGTTTTGGCAAGCCTCGCGACCATGACTTCCGCTTCCGTGGGCACCTGGATCGAAACTTGGTCGCTTGGAACCAGTCCGGCTACGGCAACCCCGGTCGGGGCAAATTTGAATTTTACGGTTTATGCCCTTAATGTATTTGACCCGCTTACGGTAACCCCTCCCGTTTTTGTTACGCAAGCCGCGTTGCCGGATGCCACAGTCGGCAGCGCTTATTCACAAACTATAACTGCCACCGGCACCGGAACCGATTTCTTGGTTGCTACCGGCAGTACGCTTCCGGCCGGGCTGACTTTGTCATCCGCCGGAGTATTATCCGGCACTCCGACCGCCGCCGGAAATTATTCATTTGCGATTATCGCGAACGCGGGCGCCGGCGTATTTACCACCCAGACTTTTACGTTAACCGTGGCTCAATCCGGAGCCGTTACCGCCCCAACCTTTTACACCACCAGCCTTCCTAACGCCACGGCGGGCGAACAATATCTCCAGGTCATAAATGTTACCGGCGGCACCGGGACATTGAATTTTACCGTGAATCCGCCGTCTTTGGCGCTCACCCAACCACTCCCCGGCGAGGGGTATCTACCAACCGGCCTAATCTTAAGCCCGGGAGGCATTCTTACCGGCACTCCCATCACGGCCGGAACCTATAACTTTACGGTTACGGTAACCGACAGCGCGGGCAATACCGCCAGCCAGGCCTTTACTTTAATTGTGGGCGGCGCATCGGGCGGAAGCGGTGTTGTAGCAAATGCTTTCCCCCTAACTTTTACTACCACCAGTCTGTCCAACGCTACCGTAGGAACTGATTATTCTCAGACTATATCAGCCACCGGCGGCAGCGGCACATTGACTTACGCGGTAACAAGCGGCACTCTGCCGGATGGTTTGTTGGCTTTGCCTGACGGCAATAACATTGATATCGATGGTACCCCCACCACAGCCGGAACTTATAACTTTACGGTTACGGTAACCGACAGCGCGGGCAATACCGCCAGCCAGGCCTTTACGTTGACTGTTAATGCCGCGTCAAATGATGGCGGCGGAGGCGGCGGCGGCGGGTATTTCAACGGCGGCGGAGTTTATTCCGGCGGAGGCGGCGGGATTGTTAACGCCCAAGTTGCCGGAGCGCAAATTTTCCAGGGACTGCAAATGCCCGCGGGTTACGGCGCGCAAACGCCCGCGGCGGATTTAACTCAATATCACATCGGCAATACTTATTACGGCTACAGCCCGTCCACCGGACAACTGGTGGCTTTTGCCAATATGCAGCAGCTGCTGGTTTATTTTCCGGGCGGAATTAATCCCAATGCGGCCGTTTTGCCGGCCGGGGTGGATGTTACCCAGGCCAATGCCGCGCCGGGAACACTAATAAGCGGCGCCATACTATCTAATGGCGCGGGTTTGCAAATGCCTGCCGGATATTCCGATCCGCCCGTTCAGCCATCGACAGCCGGCGCAAGCACCGCGGCCGCTACTTATACGGTGAAAAAAGGCGACACCCTGTTTTCCATCGCCCAAAAAGTCTACGGCAAAGGCAACGGCAAACAGTGGCGGCAAATTTTGTCCGCCAATCCTAACTGTCTAAGCATTCCGGGCAACACCAAAACCCTCAAAATCGGATTCACTTTGACAATCCCGCAAATGTAGCGGGTATGCTATAATCAGATAATCATCATTAAAAAATTAGAACCTATCTCAAAATTTGCTTTTGAGTAAAAATTGAGGAATTTTGAGCGGATTGGCTCTTAATAAATTTTGACGTTTAGCCGGAGCTAAGCGGTCCTCCTAAGGCGGATTAAGGCTGAGACGGCCAAAATTACTCTATTTTAACCAAAATGGAATCTTGAGATAGGTTTAAGAGTGATTATGGATAATAACACGACAAAACAGGAAGAAGTTCCTAAAACCGCCCGTACCTCACGGGCCAATTGCTCGGCCTATATTATAGGCGGCAGTATATTGATTTCCGCCGTATTGATTTCCGGCTCTCTTATTTATGGTTTCAGGGCGGTAGTTAGGCAGACAGAAAGCGGTAATTCCGCGGTTACCGCGGCCGCCCAAACCCAAACCGCTCCGGTCGCCCAGCCGACAGCCGTTGCCCCGGCGCAACAACAGCCCGCCGCCGGCACGCCGGTTAACATTGCTTTAAAACCTAATACCCCGTATTTGGGCAGTAACAGCGCCAAAGTCACCGTGGTGGAGTTTGCCGATTATGAATGTCCATACTGCGAGCAGTTTTTTAAGAATACCTGGCCGGAGCTGAAAGCTAAATACGTGGTTACCGGAAAAATTAAATTTGTTTATCAGGATTTTGCTTTTTTGGGTCCGGATTCCAACACCGCGGCCGAGGCATCGCATTGCGCGGCCGATCAAAATATGTTCTGGCAGTACCACGATTATCTTTTTAGCAATCAGGGAGCGGAAGGCAGCGGCTGGGCTGCGGCAGATCATCAAAAGCAATTTGCCGCCGCAGTCGGGCTGAATACCGCGCAGTTTGACCAGTGCCTGGACAGCGGCAAATACAAGCAGGAAGTTTTGGACGAGACCGCGGCCGGCAGAAGTTACGGCGTTACCGGCACGCCGACCGTCTTTATCAACGGTACGCCGATTGTCGGCAACCAGTCTGTCCAGCAATTTGAACAGGCGATAGATTCCGCTTTGGCAAAATAAGTCAAATTTTAAAAAGACTCTCGGACAATCCGAGGGTCTTTTTTTTTGTGTTTATAGGTAAGGGGCTGTTGCCGAATGGCATTTTGGCTGCAATTTGAAAATTTTGGTCATTTGGCCAAAAAAATTTTTCCACTTACCTTTCATGTAAACATCAAAATTTATTTTGCCCGACTGTCTTAAAATTTTTAAATTTCGTCTTAAAAGCCCATTCGGTAACAGCCTTAAGTGTGCTTTCAAATTTTGTTGATAAATTTCGTGGCCACGAAATTTATCAACAAAAATACTTTAGACTATTTTTTTATTTGTCGTTGTAATTTAAAATGTTTGAGTAAATCCGAATCATCATCTAATTCTTCCAGTCGGCCGATGCGAATGTAATTAATTAAACCGGTTTTTTTAAGGTAAACCACTGCTTCTCTGTTAAGAGGGTAGGGGTTTATGTAGATACTTGCTTGTAGCTTTATATAACCTGCGTTTTTTAGCAAGCGACGCAGTTTGTCCCGTTTGTCATCTGTTGCCTCGGGTATATCAAACATAACAATGCGCCATTTGCCGTCCCAAATAGTGCCGGGTTTTAACCACGCCTTTGCCATTAGTAATTCAATCTCACCTTTTTGGGTGAGCTGTAAAAATTTTTCACCCGCAGGACTGACGGTAATTTTAATACAACCTTTGCGACGCAAATAATAAGCGGTTTGGCGGTATTGTTCGTATGAGCCGTTTAGTTTGCTATTTTGCCATCGGTCCTTGGAACTAAACGCAGATGTTAATCCATCGATAAACGCAAAGAGTAAAAAGGTATCCGAGTAATTTCTTAAGCTGCGCATAAAGTTTTGGTTAATGGTTTTATATGTTGATAATACTCGTGGCCACGCGTTTTGTCAACAAATAATTTTATCGGAAATTTTGTGGATGTAAACCGACCAGAGCCCGGCAATTATTATTCCGGCCGCAAACAAAACTATCGCTTCTTGTTTTTGTTTGTCGAACGGGCCGGTTTGTCCGGGGGATAATATAACATTGAGCGGGATTTTTACTCCGGTACCGACGGAAAACGGCTGGCTACTGTCCAGCGGTTTGCCGACTATGGAAAGATTGGTGCTTAAAATTTGCCCTGAATTTTGCGTGTTGCCCTGCTGGGGCAGCACCGTAATGGTGACGGTTTTTTTGGCGCCGGCTTCAAGCGTAAAGCTTGTTGGCATAGTTTTTATTTGTTCGGTAAAATCATCCGGGTAAACTTCAAATAATTGGACGTTGTCCGTGGGGTTAACCACAGTCAAAGTTTGGGAAGCTTGCCGGTTTCCAAAAACGGTAAAATCCAACCGGGCAGGGGATACCTGTATGCCCGCGGCAAGGGCGGTATATCCGAATGCAAGCGTTGCCAAGAGTAATAATATGTAGATCGCGATTTTTGTCATAAATTTTAGATTTTTCTAGGACTTACGCGCTAGGCCAAGTACGAGGCATTTTCCGAGGATTTTATGAGGCGTACTTAACGTACGCCGAGTAAAACCGGAAGAAAATAACGAAGTAATTGACCTAGCCCCTTGTGGGTTTGAGCCAAAAATAGGCAGCTCTTTAATCATTTTTGGCTCAAACGCGTAAGTCCTACTTTTAATTATCCTCACTTGCCCAAAATATCAGCTCGCCGGTTTTTTGGCCGCCTGAGACGGCATAACCCGGAGGCAGCATAATAGTTATGGGTTCGCTTTGGTTTTGGCCGGCGTTAATATTGGCGGAAAATTCTTCCCAAGCGGTTTGGTTGACGGTTAAATTATCGGTAAACAGGCTGTCGCCCGAAACCACGCTTTTTACGGTAATGTTGACGCCGCCGGTATTGCTAATGGTTACCGGTTTGGTGCTGCTGGCATTTTGGGCAAGGACGCCAAAGTCCAAACCGGTCGGATTGACGGAAAAAGCGATAGTACTCGGCTGGGTGCTGGTTCCTTCAATTTCGCCGGGGCTGATGTTAGCGGTCAGGCTCACCTGGCCGGAAACGGGCTGTCCGATTTGCAGGAGTTGGGTGTTGCTGCGGACGAAGCCGTTTTCCGAAGCGGAAATTTGATAGTAGCCGTCCTGGTTGCTCACGGCAACTTGGCCGTTGTTGCCGGTGACAAAGGTTTGCGTTCCGACGGTGACAGTAGCACCCGGCAGGGGGTTCCAGGTTTGGTTATTGTAATCTTCAACCGTGGCGACGGCTGTTTGTCCGGAGCTGATTTGCGCCGCGGATAAAGTAATCCTGGTCGGCAGCCAGGTATAGTCTCCAAAAAACCACAAAACCTGGTCTCCGGGTTTAAGTTGATAATCGGACGCGCCGACATCCGGCTGGACATCGTTGACCAAGTAAACCCAGCCGTTTTGGCCCACAGCGGTGTCGCTGCCGATTTGGTTAAGGTAAGGCCCGTAGCTTGTGGTTTGAATATTATAGGTAAAGCCGCATTGTCGGCTGGCGTTTTTAACTATGTCCAAAGCGGTCGGTCCCGGGGCTTGCCCGGCGCAAACCGTTTCCTGCGAGCCTTCAATGCGAAAGCCAAAGGTTTGGCTCTGGGAAGCGGAATTAAAAATTTTCAAGGGCAAAGTTTTACCGGCTAAAGCGATTACCGCGTCGGCGGTAATTGACGGTGCGGCATCGGAAGTGTCTGTAGCCTGCCATTTAAAACTTCCGTCCTGGTTTTGGTATGAGGTTAAATAGGTTATCGGGTTATTGTTTCCTTGAGACCAGGTTTGGGGGTCTATGGACAAAGCGTCCAATGCCCAAATTACCCAGGAGGTGGAAGCCGAATCGCTGTTGGCGCTTGAGCCGTCATACAAAAATCCGCCGTCCGCGGTTTGGTCGGTCTTTAAATAAATTAAAGCTGACTGGATATGGCTGTCGGACGCAGGCAACCCGGCGGCGATTAAAGACATAATCGCGGCCGCCGTATCGTTACTGTCGGAAGTTGCCGAAATTGACCAGCCCCATCCCCCGTCGCTGTTTTGGTGGGATAAAATAAAAGTTTTACTGCCGCTTATAACCGGATCCGAAGCCGGCAGGCCGGAAGACACTAAAGCCAAAATTCCAAAAAAATCGTCGTTGAGCGCCGTAGGGTCGCCAATCTGGCCGGAGTTGTAAAAAGTTTTAAGCTCCGCCACGTAATCCTGGGAGCCGAATTTTGTCGGATCCTGACCAAGAGCCGTAATTGCCAGAAGGGGAGCTTCTAAATTGATTGCTGATGTCGCGGTAATATTTTTTAAATATTCTGAAGAAATTCCACCGGCGTTTACTGCCGACAAAGCCATGGTTACCCAGGGGCTGTTGGAAGATTGGCTGTTTTGCAAAAAAGTTATAGCCGACTGCTGGTTGTAGGAAGCTTGCGCCGATTGCGCTGGGAGAAACAAATCCCCGGTTAAACAAAAAATGCAAAAAAATACAAAAAGAGTTTTTTTCATAAAATGATTGGTTCGTCAAAAAAATAAATTTTAAGACAGCTTGCAATTAATTCTCAAAAAGTTTTGCAATATCCGCCTTCGTCCCGACAAGTCGGGACTATGGCGGGTTGTTCACTACATTTTCGCCCCTTCGGGGCTTTTCAATAGAGTGAACAAAAAAAACCGCGGCGAGCGGAATTAGTAGGAAAAGTCAAATCGCAAATGCGGTTTCAGATCCTGCTCGGGATGACGTCGGCGTTAACAACAGTTTTAGACTGTCATTGTTTTAGCCGGCAAAATTTTATTTGGCGATCAGACTTATTAATTTATGATTTTAAATTTATGATTTTAGATTAAATTCTAAAATCATAAATCCTAAATCTTCAATTAAATTACTGTTGCGGCACAGTGTGGGAATGAAGTAGTTATAAAGTTATAAAATGCAAAGTCGTAAAGTAACCATATGTGCAGTTAACCTTATAACTTTATAAACTTTATAACTTTTAACTTCCTGTCACCCAACTTCCCCAAATAAAATCTCAAATTTTTAATGAATAAATCGTGTATCAATAATAAGCCAATGTAAGTTTGTTGTCAAATCTATTAGAAGCTATCTTAAAAATCCTTCGGGCTGCAATTCCAGGATTTTGGCGTTTTGGCCTTAAAAATTTTTCCGCTTAGCTTCGGCTAAACGTCAAAATTTGTTAAGGGCCAATCCGCTCAAAATCCTGTAATTTC
>Ga0181520_10001529_pt1 | contig 46566 bp, 40 predicted proteins | sample PEATcosm2014_Bin_29_FD_132451 | JGI IMG/M metagenome (GOLD analysis project Ga0181520, IMG submission 132451) | Peatland microbial communities from MTU Mesocosm Facility, Houghton, MI, USA - PEATcosm2014_Bin02_30_metaG | ecosystem: Environmental > Terrestrial > Soil > Wetlands > Peat | place... | reverse complement strand
TGGCGCGAATCTTGTCGGCCTGTCCCATGGTGTCCACAAACCAGTCCACGTGCGGTGTGGCCGTCATGGGCGCAATCAGTTGCAACCACTTGTTCGGCACCGAGTGGATCGACTGCAACCCCAGCCGCTTCGGTTGGAAACTCGCCTTCGGCAGCACGGCTTCAATCACGCCCGACGTGCCCAGAATGATGTTTGCCTGTCCGTCATGAATGGCGCCGACTCCCGCCGTGCAAGCCACCACGTCCCATCCCAGGCGAACCACCGGCGTTCCTTTCAGCAATCCGGTCTGCTCGGCGGCTTTCGCCGTGACCGCGCCCACCTGGTCCCACGGGTTGCACAGTTCCGGCAGGATGTGGCGATACTTCGTGATTCCTTCCAGCTTAAGAATTTCGTCCGAGTATTCAGTCTTCACGGCGTCCAACTGGCTGTAAACATCCGTCGCGTTGGCATGCAGTTCGCCGGTCAGGTTGTAGGCGAGCCATGTGGTTGGAAGCAGGATGGTGTGGGTTCGATCCAGCATCTCGGTTTCATACTTGGCCAGCCAGGGGAGCAGCAGCCCCAGGTCTCCGGGCATCAGCCAGTTGCCGCTGATCTCGAAGATCGAATCCATGGTTCCGTCCGCGATCCATTTCTCCATCAGGGGCACGGTGCGCGCGTCGTTCCACAGAATCCCAAGGCGCAGGGGCTTACAGGCCTTGTCGACAAAGCAGCATCCAACTCCCTTGCCGCCGATTCCAACCACCTTGACCTGTTCGGCCGTTATCTTCGCCTCGGCGATGACTTGCTTGATGGCCAATGCGGTTTCCCGCCAGTCGATGTCCATGTCGAACTCGGACCAGCCAGGATGCAGTTCCTGCACGGGCGTCTTGCGGTTGGTGACGGCAATCTCGTTGCCGTTCAGATCGAAGACACACGCTTTCACGACCGAAGTCCCGCTGTCGATCCCGATTACATAAGTTTTTTCCATGACTGCCTCCAGAATAAAAAATCGTTGCCATTGCACTACTTAAAACGGCGCAGGCTTCGCCTCCGCCAGCTAGGGAGCCTGCGCGATTCGGACAAACACCGGCCTCCCGCGAACAAACCAACTACACGGAAACGAGGTCGGGGTCATATTTCACACCGGCTTCGTCATAGGCCTTCATCGGCCGCTGCACCGCCCAGATGCCGCCATCACAGGGAACGATCTGTCCCGTGATGTAGTTCGCTTCCTCCGATGCCAGGAACCAAACCAGCTTGGCAATCTGCGATGGCTCACCGAATCGCCGCAGCGGTATCTGGGCCAGTTTCGGTCCAGGCCGTTCGACAATGATGTGGTGCACCATGGGCGTATCCGTCACCGCCGGCTGATAGGCGTTGACTCGAATTCCGTAGGGAGCGAATTCTCCGGCCATCACCCGGGTCAGCAGGCCAACCGCACTCTTGGTCGCACCGTACACCCCCAGACCAACATCGGGAAATGCGCCCAGAATGGAGCACGCGTTGACAATGCTTCCGCCCCTGCGGCGCTTCATGATCGGAACGGCGGCCCGCGTGCAATCCAGCAGCCCCTTCAAATTGACTCCGAGCAGAAGGTCAATTTCTTCATCGGTCGAGTGTTCCAGGGTCGCCCGGATGAAGACTCCCGCGTTGTTGACCATGACGTCGATTCTTCCGAATGCCTCATCGATTTCATGGAATGCCTTGCGAACGGAATCCCGGTCGGTCACATCGCAGGAAAAGGCGCGCGCATTGCTTCCCTGCAGCCGTGCAAGCTCCGCCGTTTCCTGCCCTGTAACCGTGTTCTTTTCCACCACCGCGACGGCAAAATCCCGAGCCGCGAACTGCAAGCAAATAGCCCGCCCAATGCCCTGTCCCGCACCGGTAACAACAATTACCTTACGATCTTTGTCGGCCATAGCCGTTCTAAGCCTCCCCCGCAGCTACTTGGCTGCGTCCAGAATTGCATTGCCGCTGCTGGTGCCGATCCGCGTGGCGCCCTCTTGCAGCACTGCCAGACTCTTTTCCAGCGTGGAAACTCCCCCGGAAGCCTTGATGCCAGTCTGCGGCTTCAAAATAGACCGCAGCAGCTTGATATCCTCCGGCGTAGTCGCGCGCAGTTTGAGTCCCTTGAACCCGGTGGAGGTTTTGACAATGTCGGCCCCGCCCTTTTCAGCGGCCAGAGCCGCCCCGGTTACCTGGTCTTCGGTCAAAAGTGGAACTTCGATGATGGTCTTCAGAATGTGACCTTTGCCGATCGCATTCTTTACCGTTTTCACTTCCGCGGTAATTGCGTCGAAACGCCCCATGCGGGCCTCGGCGACGTTGATCACCATGTCGATCTCGTCGGCGCCCAGGTCAATGCAGTTCAGGGCTTCGTACCGCTTCACATCCGCCGTGTCGGCGCCCAGCGGAAAGCTCACCACCGCGGCCAACTTCGTCTTGCTGCCCGCCGTAATCCGTCTGGCGGTGGGAACCATGTTGGGGAACACGCAAACGGCAACGAATCCGCTCTTCACCGAGGCGGTGACAAATTCTTCCACCTCCGCGCGCGTCGCTCCCATGGTCAGGTTGGTGTTGTCGATTACTTTTTTCAGGTTGTCGGTGGTTGTGGTAGTCATCGCTTGCTACTCCCGTCCAGGATCGCAACCACGGAACTGGTTGCGACGCGATCAGCGCCCTGGTCAATCATTGCCATCGCATCTTCGTATGTTTTTACGCCCCCGGAAGCCATCACCTTCAGGTCATCCTTGAAATGCTTCTTGATGACTGCAATGTGGTGGGGAGTGGTCACGTTGCCATATCCGGGATTGGTTTTCAGAAACTTGATCCCCGCATCCAAGATCAGCCCGGCAGCCTTGATGCATTCCTGATCGGTCAGGAGGGCCGTGTACGGAATCGCCTTCACGACGCGATCGCCCGCCGTGCGCCGGACCGTGCGCAGGTCGTCCAGCACCTGTTGGTAATCTCCCGAGCGGAATGCCGACAGATCCATCGCGATATCGATTTCGTCGGCGCCGTCGGCAAAAGCCTGCTCGGCCTGGAATACCTTGGCCACTGTGGTCATGGCGCCCAGTGGGTAGGAGATGACGGTGACCAGCTTCTGCTTCCGGGCGTGCAGATAATCGGCGGCCCACTTTACGTAACTTGGCTCAACCATTACCGCGGCAAATTTGTTCTTGTCGAGATGTATGCTTTCAAAGAAGTTCAACATTTCTGCTTCGGTAGCCGCTGGTGTGCCACCGATCGAAGCGTCGATCATGGAAGCGAACGTTTCAGTTTGTAGTACGGCCATATGGGAATACCCTTCTGCTTGTAGCGTTTTGTGTCTTTATTTGAAGACACAAGGGTTATATCCGCCGGACTGTGCAGTCCCACGGTGCAATTCCTTGACTTGCTTAGGCCATGCCCAAGACAAATCAAGGCAAACAAAAAACCGCCCCTCGCTGTAGCAGATGACACTTCGGCATCTGCTACAGCGAGGGGCGGTTTTGAGAACTCTCTTACCGCGCGTAACAGCTATAACATGCTCGCAAAAAAATTGTCAAGGTTAATTTGAGCCCTAGATTAGTTTCTAAGAAGGTGAAGTACTCGTACACGTTACTGTGACTTCTTTCGACCCACCCCAGTTGTATGGGATGCTATTTCCGAGTAGAGTCGCTATGCGTCCCGTTGCTTGCCGCTGAAGGCAGGCCGGAAGACGAGGTGTTCTGATGCACCTTACCCCAGCCAAACGAGGAGGTGTTCCCGCCCGGGCCCTTCGTGATCGTCAAGCCATACGTGAACAGTTTCGAAGTCTGTTGGAAGAGTCGCGCGTGATCCCTTCAGTTCATGCACTGGAAGATCTGCCAGCGGCTTGTGAATCTCCATCCAAACTCATATTCCTGTTATATGGCGCACCGCTGACCGTGCCCACGCTCGCCAGTCAGGTGCTTAAGGCCAACAAACTGCCGGTCGCCAATCTGGATTTTTTCACCGGGTTTGCCAGAGATAATTCGGCGATTGAATTTCTCGCGGCGGCTGGAATGGTCGGAGTAATCTCAACTCACAAGGATGCACTCCGCGCCGCCCGCGCGAACGGCATGTTGGCGATCCAAAGAACCTTTGCCTTGGATTCGACTGCTTTGGCGAACAGCATCCGGGCTCTTGAGGATTTCACTCCCGACGTAATCGAATTGATACCCGCCGTCGCGGCTCCTTATGGGATTTCCTTGGTACGCAGTATGCGTCCGGAACTGCCCGTGATCGGCTGTGGTCTGGTAAGGTCGCTGAGGCAAATCCACAGACTTGTAAGGCAAGGGATTCTCTCAGTGTCCACCAGCGACCCTTCTCTCTGGGTTGTTTAAACGGCTCTGCACAGGAATCTGTAGCGGCCACTGATTAAAAATGAAGTGCGGCGGGCGGTCTGCTTTTGATTTCAAAGTGGCCATGATGTTATCGTGAGTCGCTTTAGACGATTCCGGCTCCCGGCAAGCACCGCCTGCGATCGAGTGCCGGTACCCGGGACTTCGCTACACTCCATGTCTGGATCTTGTTCTTCCTCGCGTGGACGCACGCTGGACCCCGTTGCTCATGGACATCCTTGACCTCGTTGTCGGTAAGCCGATCAAGACCAGTGATGAACGCGCCGAACAGATCGGTCCGGCGCAGGGCATCCCCATCTTCGGCCTCGACGCCCTCAGCTCGGCGGCTTACGGTCCGGAAGCGGCTCTCAGTCTTCTGATTCCGGTTGGTCTGCTCGGCGTCCGCTACATCGTTCCCATCAGCGCGGCCATCATTGCCCTGCTGGTGATCGTCTACTTCTCCTATCGCCAGACCATCGCCGCCTATCCGTCCGGCGGCGGGTCTTATACGGTGGCGCGTTTCAATCTTGGCACGCCCGCCAGCCTGCTCGCCGCCTCCGCCCTGCTTGCCGATTACATCCTCACCGCCGCCGTGGGCATTTCGGCGGGAGTGGGCGCCTTGGTTTCTGCGGTTCCGTCCTTGCTGCCGCACACGGTCCCGATTTGCCTTGGCATCCTGATCCTCATCACGATCCTCAATCTCCGCGGCGTGCGCGATGCCGGCCTGGCCTTCGCCCTGCCTACTTATCTGTTTGTCGGCACGCTTCTGATTACCATCTTGGCAGGCGTCATCCGGGTTCTCCTCAGCCACGGCCATCCAATCCCGGCAGCTCCGCTCCCGCCTCCGCCGGCCATGACGGAAGCGGTCAGCTTCTGGCTGCTGCTCAAGGTGTTCGCCAGCGGTTGCACGGCGTTAACCGGCGTAGAAGCCGTAAGCAACGGCGTCAAAGCGTTCCGCGAGCCCTCGGTCAAGAACGCTCAGCGCACCCTCACGGTGATCATCTTTCTCCTGGCATTGTTGCTGGCGGGAATCTCCTACCTAGTCAAGGTTTACGGCATTGCTGCAACCGATCCCGGCCAACCCGGCTACCAGAGCCTGCTCTCCATGCTCATTGCCGCGGTGTTCGGCAAAGGTCTTTTCTACTACCTGACCATTGCTTCGATTCTCCTGGTTCTCTCGCTCTCCGCCAACACGGCCTTCGCCGATTTCCCCCGCCTCTGCCGCGCCATTTCGCAGAACAATTACCTTCCTCACGCCTTTGGATATCGCGGACGGCGGCTCGTCTATAGCTACGGCATCGTTGTCCTGGCGATCCTGTGCGGCGCCCTGCTTGTCTTTTTCGGCGGCGTCACCGACCGGCTGATCCCGCTCTATGCGGTCGGCGCGTTCCTGGCCTTCACTCTTTCGCAATCCGGCATGGTCGTGCACTGGCGCAAAAATCGCGGCCCGCATTGGTTCAAAAGCGCGCTGGTCAATGGACTCGGCGCCCTCGTCACCGGCATCACCGTGGTTGTGGTGCTGGTGGCAAAGTTCACCCAAGGCGCCTGGATTACCGTACTGTTTATTCCCTTGACGATCGTTTTCTTCGTTACGGTCCGCCACCACTACCACACCCTGAAGCTTCTCACCACCTGCCAGGATCCGGTCGATGCGGCCCGTCTCAGCCAGCCGCCCATCGCCGTTGTTCCCATGGACCGCTGGAGCACCATGACCCGCCGGGGAATCGAATTTGCAGCCCGCCTCTCACCCGAAGTAATCGCCCTGCACGTCGAGCCCGGCGAGTACTCCGAGCTGCTGCAAGCAGACTGGACGCGCTACGTTGAGCAACCGTTCATCGCGGCAGGCAGGGCGGCGCCAAAGCTCAACGTCCTGCCTTCGCCATACCGCTTCATCATCATCCCCATCATTCAGTTCGTTCTCGACCTTTCCAGGCAGCATCCGGACCGTACCATCATCGTGGTCATACCGGAGCTTGTGGAAGACCGGTGGTATGAATACTTCCTCCACAACCAGCGCGGCCGCCTGCTGCAATGGATGCTGCTGGTCCGTGGCAATGAACGTATTTTTACGGTAAGCGCGCCCTGCTACGTAGGCAAACAAAGCTGATTTTCCGTGCCGGTCCGGTTGCGTTCATCCCACTGTTGCTCTCGCTCCTCAGTTGCCGCGGCGGCCCGCCATCCCCGCCTCACCAAACCCTGCAAGCCTTTGCCGGAACCATCGCCTGCCCCAGGGTGCAACCAAATGCCTTGCCAAATTCCGGCATGTTGACCAGGACTCCATTGGCCCGGAAGCGGTCCGGTGAATGCGGATCTGTCGTCGCGATCAACCGCTCCAACTCCGGACGCCACTCCGAGCACCAATCCTGCGCGAAGCCAAGGAAAAACTGCTGCATCGGCGTGTAACCATCCCCAGACTTCTGGTTGAGGTCCATGCCATCCTGGGTGGCCCGCGCCAGGAACGCCGCATACGCCAACCGCATGCCGCCGTTGTCCGCCGTGTTTTCGCCCAGCGTCAGTTTGCCGTTCAGCTTCGTGTCTCCCACGCTGAATTGCGCGTACTCGTCAACAATGCACTGCGCCTTCTGGGTGAACTTGTCGCTGTCTTCTTTCGTCCACCAGTCTTTCAGGTTGCCATGCCCGTCGAACTCGCGCCCCTGGTCGTCGAACCCGTGGGTGATCTCATGCCCCATGAACAGGCCAATGTGTCCGTAGTTCAATGCATCCGGCTGCGCCGCGTCGAAAAATGCCAACTGCAACACCCCCGCCGGAAAATTGATGTCATTCATGCTGGGGTCATAGTAGGCGTTCACGGTCGGCGCAGACATGAGCCACTCATTGCGATCCACTGGCTTCCCGATTTTCGCCAGTTGCCGCCGCGACTCGAATTCCACCGCCCGCAAGTTGTTCCCGAACGCGTCGCCGCGCACAATGTCCAGCTTCGAGTAGTCCCGCCACTTCTCCGGATAGCCCACCTTGTTCGCAATCAGGTGCAGCTTCTCTTTCGCCCGCCCCCTGGTGGCCGCGCTCATCCAATCCAGCGAGTCGATGTCCCGATCCATCGCCGCTTCAATGTCGTGGATCATGCGCACGGCCTTCTCCTTGCTGGCCGATGGGAACTGTTGTTCAACGTATGCCTTCCCCAGGGCTTCCGGCAGCGCCCCGTCCGTACTGCGGACGCACCGTTTCCAGCGCACCTCCTGCTTGGGAGTGCCCGCCAGCTTGCGTCCGTAGAAGTCAAACTTTTCTTCATCCAGCGCCTTGGGCAAAATCGATCCCGCAATCGAACTGGCCAACTGCCAGCGCAGATATGCCTTGATCGTCGCCAGGTCTGTGGCGGCGATCACCTGGTTCATTCCCCGGAAAAACTCCGGCTCGGCAACGTTGATCTCCGCAAACGCCGGCGATCCCGCGGCGGAAAAAAGGCGGTCCCAGTGCAACTCCGGCGTAAGCGCCTGCAGGTCCCTGTTCGCCATCATGTGATAGATGTTGTGCGGATCGCGCTGCGCGGTCACGTCCAGCGATACTCGCGCCAGCGAGGTCTCCAGCTTCATGACCGCCGCCGACTCGCCTGCCGCCTGCGCTTCGCTCGCCCCCAGCAGCTTCAGAGTGTTGCTGATGTGCTGCACATACTGCTTGCGGATTTCTTCATCCTTCGCGCCCGTCCGGAAGTAATAATCTTTCTCGGGAAGTCCCAGTCCGTTCTGGCTGGCAACCGCAATCGTCCGGGTCGCGTCTTGATAGTCCTGCTGCGACCCGAATCCCAGGAACGCATTCACGCCGATCAACTGGTAGTGGGCCAGCAATCCCGGCAACTGCTCCTTGCTGGCAAGGCTCTGGATGCGGTCCAGCTCCGGCTGCAATGCCGCCATCCCTTTCTGGTGCACCGCTGCCTCATCCATGCAACTGGCGTAGTAATCCCCAATCTTTCGCGCCGTCGCGTCGCGTGACGGATCATCGCCCGCCGCTTTCTCCAGAATCGCGCGCAGCACCTGCCGGTTGTATTGTTCCAGGTTGTAGAACTGGTCGGAGTACGGCGAGTCGCTCGGAATCGGATGCAACTTGCTCCAATTGCCGCACGCATACTGATAGAAATCGGCACAAGGATCGGCCTTCGCATCCATCAGGTTTTTGTCTAGCCCGGGAATCAGCATGAAAGGTTGCGCCGCGGGGCTCACCCCGGCGGCGTTGCCGGTTGTCTGCGCCAGCACCAGGCTGGCGCCCGCAAGTAGCAGCAGTGCGGCAAGACTTCTGATGGTCGAGAGCATTGGTTTCCTCCGAGAACAAGAATGATACCCGAACCCGCCGGGGAGCTGACAAGACCGCTCCCGTGGCGTGGCTTGTTTTCCCCCAGGCTGGCCGCCCGGTTGCGGATTGGACTCACTCCAGTACGTATCCGTGGCAGGAAAAGTTTCCGCCGTCAACAACATACGGCGCCCGGTCCATTTGCCATTCCACCGGAAGATCAGGCGCGATTATAATTACTGCTTCAACGCACCCCTGCTTCCGGGAACGCGGGCCGAACCCAGGCTTGGGTTTCCGCAGGAATTTCTTCGGCGCCATGATGGCAGAAACCGCGGCGAGCACGCTCGACGCCCTCCATGCGGGAACTCACATTTTTCTTACATCCGGCTATCCGCTTGCCGCTTCCGCTGCTCGCCTCCGCCGGCCAATCCAATTTCTTTATCGAGGATCGAGGAATGAAGCCTACGTCAAAGATCGCGGTGTTTGATACGACTCTACGGGACGGCGAACAGGCGGCGGGAACTCGCTTGGGGAGTCGTGACAAGATCACCATTGCGCGCCAGCTCGCCCGTCTCAAGGTGGATATCATCGAGGCCGGCTTCCCGGCTTCGTCGCCGGAAGACTTTGATGCCGTCCGCAGAATCGCGCAGCAGATCGAGGGGCCCACCATCTGCGCTTTGTCGCGCGCGGTTGCCTCTGACATCGAAGCCTGCGGCAAGGCGCTTGCCAAGGCGAAGCGCCCACGCATCCACACTGGCATTGGCGCTTCTGACATTCACATCATGGGAAAGTTCCTCGACAAGCGCTACGGCAAAACGCTCGCCGAAAAAAAGGTGAAGATCGTCGCCCTCGCCGTGGATGCCGTAAAGCTGGCGCGCAACTTCGTGGACGATGTCCAGTTCTACGCCGAAGATGCCGGCCGCGCCGAACCCTCCTACCTGTACGAAATGTTGCAGGCCGTCATCGCTGCGGGCGCAACCGTCGTCAACATTCCAGACACTACCGGCTACACCGTGCCTGAGCAGTTCGGCGAATTGATTCGCGGCATCTGCCTCAACGTTCCCAACATTGCGCGCGCAACCATCAGTGTGCATTGCCACGATGACCTTGGTCTTGCCGTGGCCAACACCATGGCAGGCATTCGCAACGGTGCGCGCCAGGTCGAGGGGACAATCAACGGCATCGGCGAGCGCGCCGGCAACGCCGCCCTGGAAGAGGTCGTCATGGGCATTCGCACCCGCGCCGACTTCTACGGAGTCAGCACCGGGCTCGATCCGCGCGAGTTGTTCCGCACCAGCCGCATGGTCGCCGACATGCTCGGAATGCCGGTCCCGGCCAACAAGGCCGTCATCGGCACCAATGCATTTGCCCATAGCTCCGGCATCCACGTCGACGGATTCCTGAAAGACCGCCAGACTTACGAAATCATGCGTCCCGAAGACGTTGGAATTACCGCCAGCCGGGTCGTCCTCACCGCGCGCACCGGCCGCGCCGGACTGCGCTCACGCCTGCAGAAGCTCGGCTACGAACTCTCCAAACCCGAGCTTGACTCCCTCTACCAGCGCTTCCTCACCGTGGCGGATAAAAAACAGGAAGTGCTCGACGAAGACCTGGTCGCGCTGGCGCACGATGAGTTGCCTCCGGCCGAGCAGACTCTCAAGCTCGAGTACCTGCACAGTTACAGCGGGACGGCGGCAATCCCCACCGCCACCGTACGCCTGCTGGTGAACGGAAAGACAAAGGAAGGAGCTTCGATTGGCGACGGACCGATCGATGCCGTTTACAGGGCAATTACCGAACTCACCGCCATCAAGGCAAAACTCCTGCGTTATGACATTCGCGCCGTAACCGGAGGAACCGAAGCCATCGGTGAGGTCACCGTACACCTGGAGGTCGGCAACCACCGCGCCATGGGCCGCGGCGCATCCACTGACATCATCGAGGCCAGCGCCAAAGCCTATGTGGACGGGCTGAACCGCCTGGCCTGAGTCAACCGGGGCGGCTGCCGCACAATCGCCGCGCGCCGCCCCTGCCACTGCCCGGCCCGGTATTTCGCCCGCCGGCGCAGGCCACAACCTGGCGCCAGGTGAAAGATGCCCGATGAAAGATGCTAAAGTTCTTTAGAGCGATCCCCTGGTTTCCAAGGTATGATCCGCCGGCTGCTGGTTGCCGGACTCGCAAGGACCCCAACGCACCTTATGCATGACCAAGCCGTAGTCCGATGCAGAGACCTGCGCAAGACATACGAAGGCAACGTGGAGGCGGTTCGGGGAATTGACCTGACCATCTACGCCGGTCAATGCTACGGCCTGCTCGGACCCAACGGCGCCGGCAAGACCACCACCATCGAAATCCTCGAAGGCCTGCTCCATGAGACTTCCGGCACGGTTGAAATTCTCGGCCGCACCTGGCGTGAGAACCCCGCGGAATTGCGCGAATCCATCGGCGTCTCTCTGCAGGAAACGCGGCTGGCCGAAAAACTCACCGTGCGTGAAACGCTCGAGCTTTTCGGCGGCTTCTATCGCAAGGCCCGCCCGGCCAACGACGTGCTCGCCGAGCTGGCGCTCACCGAAAAAGCCGACGCCTGGGTAGGCAAGCTCTCCGGAGGCCAGAAGCAGCGCCTCGCCATTGCCACCGCGCTCGTCGGCTACCCCCGCATCCTGTTTCTCGATGAGCCCACCACTGGGCTCGACCCGCAAAGCCGCCGCCAGGTCTGGGACATCGTCCGCCGCTTCCAATCCGAGGGAGGCACCGTCCTGCTCACCACCCACTACATGGATGAGGCCGAGCGCCTCTGTGACTACATCTCCATCGTCGATCACGGCACGGTGATCGCTGCCGGAACTCCACCGGAACTCATCTCCGGAGTCGGCGGACACCACCATGTCGAGTTCGCCTTGGACTCCGAAACTCCGGCTCCGCCCGCCTTTTGGCGATCCCTTCCGGGGGTTGCCGCCGTGCAAACCGATGACGCCGTCACTGCCCTCACCGTCGAAGAACCGCATCGCACCATCCCCGCATTGCTCGCCCTGGTGGAGCAGAACGGCTGGCGGTTGAGCCAGTTGACCACCCGTCAGTCAAGCCTCGAAGACGTCTTCGTCAACCTCACCGGACGCCACCTGCGGGAGGAATAGCATGATCGACTCAACCAGCGATCGCCAAACACAACTCGCGCCGGCTGCCATCGTTCACGGACGCTGGACCGGCTACCGCATGTTGCTCGTGGCGCGGCTCAAGGAGTTGTTCCGCGAGCCGGAGGTGATCTTCTGGATTTTCATGTTTCCCATCCTGCTCGCCCTCGGCCTGGGAATTGCGTTCCGCAACAAACCGCCGGACGCTGTCCGGGTCGTCATCGCCGCCCAGCCCGGCTCCCAGCGCGTTGCCGATCTGCTCCGGCGCGCCCCCGAGGCGCAATCGCTGAAGGTCGCAGTGCAGCCGCCGGCGCAGGCCGCCCTCAACTTCCGCCTGGGAAAGTTTGACGTGGAACTGCTTCCGCAGCCCGCTGCCGTGGTCGAGTTTGTCTATGATCCGGCGCGCCCGGAAAGCGTTCTGGCGCGCAGTCTGGCCGACCACGCCTTGCAGGCGGCAGCCGGAACCACCCCCGAGGTTCCCACCCTATCGCGGGTAAACAGCGAACCCGGCAGCCGCTACATCGATTTCCTGATTCCCGGTCTGCTCGGCATGAACCTGATGGGCTCCGGGATGTGGGGCATCGGTTTTGCCCTGGTGGAGATGCGCCAGCGCAAACTGCTCAAGCGCTACGTGGCCACCCCCATGCGCCGCACCGATTTTCTCCTCGCCCTCGCCACCAGCCGTCTCATCCTCATGATGACCGAAATCGTTCTCATGCTGGGCTTTGGCGTGGTCGCATTTCACATGCGGGTGGTCGGATCCTGGATGGCCATCGTGCTGGTGTGCGGTCTCGGCGCCCTCTGCTTCGCCGCCCTGGGCCTGCTCACCGCCAGCCGCGCCCAGAAAATCGAAACCGCCAGCGGCATCATGAACGTCGTGATGATGCCCATGTGGATTTTTTCCGGCATCTTCTTTTCCTATGAGCGCTTTCCCGCCGCCGTTCTGCCACTCATCCGCCTGCTGCCGCTCACGGCGCTCAATGACGTGCTGCGCGCCATCATCCTCGAAGGCAGTTCCCTCTCGTCCCAGGCCGCGCCGCTCGCGGTGCTCTGCGCTTGGGGCGCAGTCTCGTTCTTCTTCGCGGTGCGGTTCTTTCGCTGGACCTAAGCAGCCTGGGACCGCGTCTCAAGCTGCGTCTCAAGCGACGTCGCCATCCTGCTCTGCCACTGCTGCGGCGCCAAATCGCTCCGCCGGCCCGCCATCCTCGTCGAGAAATCCCTTCAGCACCCCGATCAGCTTATCCGGCTCGGCCAAAAAGGAGTCATGTCCATGCGCGGAGACAATCTGCTCATACCTGCAATCCACTCCCGCCTCGCGCAGCTCTTGGGTAAATTCGCGCACGTCGCTGTCCGGAAACAGCACGTCGCTGGAGATGCCGAACAGCAGTACCTTGGCGCGAATCCGCTCCCAGGCTTCGCCATTCCAATCCCGCTCCGGATCGAACAGGTCCATCGCCCGCGTAATCGCCAGGTAGGCGTTGGCGTCAAAGCGCTCCCAGAAAATCTTTCCCTGGTATGCAAGGTAGCCCGCAATGTCGAACCTGCCGGCCTCTGACTCCCACGGCGCGATTCCCTTGCGATCCGCCTTGCGCCCATGCCGCGCGTGGAACAGTTCGGCCGACTTGTAGGTGCACATCGCCAGCCCGCGAGCCTGCGCCAGCCCGTTGCGCGGCCCCGGCCCATCGTAATAGTCTCCGCCCCGGAATTCCGGGTCCAGCCGGATCATCTCGCGTTGCAGATGATTCAGTCCCAGCCCCAGCGCGCTCAGCGAGGTCGTTCCCATGGCCACCACCCGGTCCACCCACTCCGGATATTCCACCGCCCACTGCAGCGCCTGCATGCCTCCAATCGACGGCCCGATCGCCGTCCGCAGGTGCCGGATCCCAAGTTCCTGCAGCGCAATCTTCTGCGAGCGAACCCAGTCCCTCACCGTCACCTGCGGAAAGCTCCCGCCGTAAGCCTTGCCCGTTGCCGGGTCCAGCGAGGCCGCGCTGGTCGAACCGTAGCAGGAGCCGATGATGTTGAAACACACCACGCACTCCCGCTCCAGGTCGAACACCCGATCCAGCAGGTCCGGCCACCACTGGTCCACCCGTGCCGACCCTGACAGCGCATGGCATACCAGGGTCACGTTGCTCGACTCCTCGTTCGGCTCGCCGTAGATCGCGTAGCGCAGATTCACGTTCGCCAGCGTCCTGCCGCTCTCCAGTTCGAATGGACATCGTTTCGTCACCGAAACCGTCCCCTGGGTTAAGTGAAGCCTCGCCTTTACATTCGTTGTCATGGCTACTTTCCTGTTCCACGGATTGCCGTTTCCGGCAAGATATGGGTGCTGCCGTTGGCTGCTTTGATCGCCTGCGCCAGGTCGCCGATGATATCGCGTACATCCTCGATGCCCACCGAGAGCCGCACCAGTTCCGGCGTTACTCCCGTATCGGCCTGTTCGCTCACGCTCAACTGCTGGTGCGTCGTCGAGGCGGGATGGATGATCAGCGACTTGGAGTCGCCGATGTTCGCCACATGCCGGAACAGCTTTACCGCATCGATCAGCTTGCGTCCTGCTTCAAAGCCGCCCTTGATCCCGAATGTCAACAGCGAACCCTGCCCGTCCGGCAGATATTTCTTGACGCGCTCGTAATACTTGCTTGACTCCAGCCCCGGATAATTCACCCACTCCACTCCGGGATGCGTCTCCAGGTAATTGGCAACCTTCAGCGCGTTCTCCGAGTGCCGCTCCATGCGCAGATGCAGCGTCTCGGTTCCCTGCAGCAGCAGGAAGGAGCTGAATGGCGACAGTGCCGCGCCGGTATCGCGCAACCCCTGCACCCGGGCCTTCAGAATGAATGCCAGGTTCCCGAACGCCGTCGTGTAGCTGATACCGTGATAGCTCGGGTCCGGATCGACAAAGTCGCGCTGGAAGCGGGGCGACGCCGCCCAATCGAACTTTCCCGCGTCCACGATGATGCCGCCGATCGTCGTGCCATGACCGCCGATAAACTTGGTTGCCGAATTCAGCACAATGTCGGCGCCCCACTCAATCGGGCGCGTCAGCGCCGGCGAGGCCGATGTGTTGTCGATCACCAGCGGAATCCCGGCCTCGTGCGCAATTTTCGCCAGGGTTTCAATGTCGGCCACGTCCAGCTTCGGATTGCCCAGCGTCTCGGTATACAGCGCCTTGGTCTTTTCGTTGATCGCGGCGCGCAATCCGTCAAAGTCATCCGCGTCCACAAACCGCACCACAATCCCCAGCCGCGGCAAGGTGTAATGGAACAGGTTGTAGGTGCCGCCGTAAAGCGAGGTCGTCGAAACGATTTCCTCGCCCGCCCTGGCCAGCGTGATCGCCGTCAGCGTCTCCGCCGCCTGGCCCGACGCCGTCGCCAATCCCGCCACTCCGCCCTCCAGCGCCGCAATCCGCTGTTCAAACACGTCCGTGGTCGGATTCATGATCCGGGTGTAGATGTTGCCAAATTCCTCCAGCCCAAAAAGCCGTGCCGCGTGGGCGCTATCGTCAAATACATAGCTGGTCGTCTGGTAGATCGGCACCGCCAGTGCCTTCGTCGTCTTGTCTACCGTTTGACCGCCGTGGACGGCCAGTGTGCCAAAGTATTGCTTCTTTTCGTTTTCCGGCATCGTATCTACTCCTGTCTCAGATTTTTTTCGAAATAAAACAAAACGGCCCACGCTTTTCGCCGTGGGTCGTCTGGAAACTCTTGATGTCGCTTGGCTGTTTAGCTACCTAAGCTTTCGCGAACTCTCGAGCGCGCCCACGGCGGTAGGCATGCACATCATGTGCATACACATGGCCATGGTCGCAATGAGGATCGCGTTCAACATCGTGCTGTGTTTTTACAGGAATTTCCCCCACACTGTCAAGTCCGCCGGGAAATAACTCCGCCTGACCCCTCTCCGCGCTGGAGTTGCCACCACATTTGCCGATGAGTCCTGGTGGAGACTTCGTCATGAAACCCTGCTGGATTCTCGCTCTGCTCTGCTGCACCATTCCTGCCTTCGCGCTCTCCGGCGGCATGGAAAAGGCAACCGTCCACGCCATGCGAAAAGTTCCCTGCTCCGAGGGCCAGGGTTCCGGCCACGGCGGATTCCTCTCCGCATTCGCCGGCGCCACCGTCGGCCCCGGCATGGTCGGCGAGTGTGTCGAGTACGAGCTTTACACCGCCAGGGTTTCCTACATCGTCCGCCCCAACCGCGCCATTCTCCTCCTGCTCGGCAGTGATGTCTCCATCAAACTGGCGGGCGACGAACTGCTTCTGCGCAGCAGCGAGGCGCCCAAAAACCTCCACTGCGCCGTGCTCGCCATGTCCCTGCTTTCCGCTGTTGAAAAGACCGGCGGCAGCGATCAACTCTCGCCGCGCTGCTATTCCCGCTCCGGCCGTGAGGTCCCCTGTCTCGAGGAATCAGACCCGCGCTGATTTCGTCCCGCAACCATTTTTCGGGCACAACAAAGGGCGCGGATTGGCTCCGCGCCCCGTGCCCATCTCTGCTTCAGATCACCATCACTTCCTTGTATTCCCCGAACACCTTGCGCATGGCATCGCAGATTTCACCCACCGTCGAATTGCTTTCCACGGCTTCCACGATCACCGGTACCAGGTTGCCGCCGGCGCGCGCCGTTTCGTCCACCTTGCGCACCGAGGCTGCCGCCTTTGCCGGGTCGCGCTTGGCGCGGAAGGCCCGCAGCCGCTCCACCTGGTGGCGTTCCAGTTCGGGATCCATCTTCAGCAGCGAAATCGGCTTTTCATGCTCCAACTGGAAGGCGTTCACCCCCACCAGCACCTGCTCCTTGCTGTCCACCGATTTCTGGAATTCGTAGGCGGCGTTCTGTATTTCCTGCTGCACATAGCCGCGTTCGATCGCCTTCAGCATTCCTCCCATGGTGTCGATCTTGGCAAGGTATTCGCTGGCCCGCTTTTCAATCTCGTTGGTCAGCGTCTCCACGTAGTAGGAGCCTGCCAGTGGATCGATCGCCGCCGTCACCCCGCTCTCGAACCCGATGATCTGCTGGGTGCGCAGCGCCAGCCGCGCCGAGTCTTCCGTCGGCAGCGCCAGCGCCTCGTCATACGAATTCGTGTGCAGCGACTGGGTTCCCCCCAGCACCGCCGCCAGCGCCTGCAATGCGGTACGCACGATGTTGTTCTGCGGCTGCTGCGCCGTCAGCGTCGAACCACCCGTCTGGGTGTGGAAGCGCAGCATCAGCGCCTTCGGCGCGGTCGCCCCAAAGCGGGTGCGCATGATCTTTGCCCACATCCGCCGCGCCGCCCGGAACTTCGCAACCTCTTCCAGAAAGTTATTGTGGCAGGCAAAGAAGAAGGAGAGCCGCGGCGCAAACTGGTTCACGTCCAGTCCTGACGCCACCGCCGCCTGCACGTACGTAATGCCGTCGGCCAGCGTAAATGCAACCTCCTGCACCGCCGTCGATCCCGCTTCCCGCATGTGGTAGCCGCTGATCGAAATCGTGTTCCACTCCGGAACGTTTTCCTTGCAGTACGCAAAAATATCGGTGATCAGCCGCATCGCCGCCGTCGGCGGATAAATATAGGTCCCGCGCGCCACATATTCCTTCAGCACATCGTTCTGGATGGTGCCGCCCAGCTTCTTCGCATCGAATCCGTTGCGCTTGGCGACCGCCACGTAAAGCGACAGCAGCACCGCCGCCGAGGAGTTGATCGTCATCGACGTCGTAACTTTTTCCAGGTCGATGTTGGCAAACAGCCGCTGCATGTCCTCGATCGTGTCGATCGCGACTCCGACCTTCCCCACTTCGCCCAGGGCAAATGGATTGTCGCTGTCATAGCCGATCTGCGTCGGCAGATCGAAGGCCACAGACAATCCGGTTGTTCCCTGGCTCAGCAGGAAGCGGTAGCGCTTGTTGCTCTCTTCCGCGTCGCCCATGCCCGCGTATTGACGCATCGTCCACAGCCGTCCGCGGTACATCGTCGGCTGCACTCCGCGCGTATAAGGAAAGCTGCCCGGCGCGTTCAGTTCCTTTTCGTAATCGAAACCGGAAAAGTCCGCAGGCGTGTAAAAAGGATTAATGACGATATGAGATGTGGTTTGGAAAATTTTCTCCGGCTTCTTTGCCGCCGCTGCTTTATCAGACATAAACCTGCCCCCGCGCTTAAATTCTCGATCGCTTCTGGCGTGCCCGCCAGAAGGAACTCACTCCAAAATAAAAAAACATGGCGCCTATCGCCCCAGCCAGTATGACCCGCTCCAATCCAACCTGGTGCATTGCATACTTTTTGTACTCGTGGGAGAAGGCACTTACGATGATTACGGAAAAACAAAGAAATATGAATCCGCTTACTTCCAGAAACAAAATCCGCAGAACGTGCACGACCGGCTTCAGAAATCCGCTTGCGCCCGACCGGATGCCGTTGAACAGCCGTTGATTCCGGCCCGGCTTGCCGCGCAGCCGGGTGCGCAGCAGGCGGAAACCCGTGCCGGCGCCCGCGCCCAGTGCCCCGCCCAGCGAGAATTTCTCTTTCCCCGGCCCCGCGTCGCTCATCTTCGTATTGTAACGCCCCAGCCCCACCCCGCCAAAACCCGCCCGTCACCACAAAAATATGCCTTCCCGCGCCACCCTGTTTTCCCTTGCCGGACGAGCGCCGTGTCCTGTGCTACCATCCTCTGTTGTCGCTTCATCGGCCTTAGGTGAAATTTTTCGTTTGATTGGTCCCGTACCCCGGTTTTTCTCCGGCAATCGTGCACTCGTAACTCGGGAAATGTGTACTTAGGAAACACTTAGGATTGAAGATGAAGGATACTCTGGGAGTCTTGTTAGCTGGCGGTGCGGGCGAACGCCTCTACCCGCTCACCCGCGACCGCGCTAAACCGGCTGTCACGTTCGGTGGCATCTACCGCATCATCGATGTAACTCTCTCCAACTGTATCAACTCCGCTCTGCGCCGGGTCTACATCCTGACCCAGTACAAGGCGCTCAGCCTCAATCGCCACATTCGCGAGGCCTGGCAGATCGTCGCCAGCGAGCTGGGAGAGTTTATCGAAATCCTGCCTCCCATGAAGCGCGTCAGCGAGGACTGGTACAAGGGAACCGCCGACGCCGTCTACCAGAACATCTACTCCATTGGCAGTGAGCGTTCCAAATACGTCCTTCTTCTCTCCGGCGACCACATCTACAAGATGAACTACGAGCTCATGCTCGAGCAGCACAAGCAGTCCGGCGCCGATGTCACCATCGCAACCATCCTCATCGATCCCAGCGAGTCGCGTTCCTTCGGCGTCGTCGAACTCGCCAGGGACGGCCGCGTCACCGGATTCCAGGAAAAACCCAAGAAAACCGACCTGCGCTCGCCCTACAACCGCAAAATGATCTCGGCTTCCATGGGCATCTACCTGTTCAACACCGACGTGCTCATCCCCGCCCTGCTCAAGGATGCGGAAGATTCCGAGTCGCGCCACGACTTCGGCTACAACATCCTTCCCCGCATGGTCGATGACTACAAGATGTATTCCTTCAACTTCGTCGATGAGAACCACAAGGAAGCCCTCTACTGGCGCGACGTCGGAACCCTCGAGGCTTACTACGAAGCCAACATGGACGTCGCCTCCGTCTCCCCGGTCTTCAACCTCTACGATCAGAGCTGGCCCGTCCGCGGCTATCAGCGCCAATATCCGCCCGCCAAGTTCGTCTTCGCCGAGCCCGGCCGCACCGGCACGGCCATCGATTCCGTCATCAGCCAGGGATGCATCGTTTCCGGCGGCTCCGTCCGCGACAGCGTCCTGTCGCCCGACGTTCGCGTCAACTCCTACGCCGAGGTCGATACCAGCATCTTGTTCAGCCACGTCAGCATTGGCCGCCACTGCCGCATCCGCAAAACCATCATCGATCGCGATGTCCAGCTTCCCGAGGGCACCGTCATCGGATATGACACCGAAGCCGACCGCCAGAAATACTTTGTCACGGAAAGCGGCATCACCGTCGTCACTCGCGACTACTCCCTCTTTGAGAATCCCGTAGCCGTCGATTTTTACACCAGTGACTGAGGCTCCCGCATCGCCTGAAAAGCCCCGGACTCGCTTGTCGGGGGCTTTTCACTTTCCATTTCGCCCCATCGCCGCCCGCTCTGCAACCATCCACCTTCATTTGTCCCCGTCGGTTCACACGCGCCTGTTATCTTCTTAGAAGAATCGCCGGGTGCGGCAGGCCGCGTTTTGCGCTCTTGTGCCCAGCGAAGAGGAAGCCAATGCCGGAAGCCATCATCCAGGCTTTGAAAGTCGAAAAGTACTACGGAGAGCACGACTCGGCCACCATCCCCGTCATCGCTCCCACGGATCTCGCCATCGAACCCGGTCAGATCCTTGCCCTGCTCGGTCCCTCCGGCTCCGGCAAGAGTACCCTGCTGCGCATGCTCACCGGCCTCGCCCAACCCTCGGCCGGCCAGGTTCTCTGGCACGGGAAGCCCATCGGCGACTGCTCTCCCAACGTCAGCATCGTCTTCCAGAGCTTCGCTCTCTTTCCCTGGCTTACCGTCTTTGAGAATGTCGAAGCCCCGCTCAAGGCCCGCGGCGTCAATGCCTTCGAACGCCACAAGCGCAGCTTCCAAATTCTCGATACCGTCGGCCTCGACGGTTTCGAGCAGGCTTATCCCAAGGAACTCTCCGGTGGCATGAAGCAGCGCGTCGGCTTTGCCCGCGCCCTGGTCGTCGAGCCCGAAGTCCTCTTCATGGACGAACCCTTTTCCGCCCTCGATGTCCTCACCGCCGAGAACCTCCGCGGCGAACTCCTCGAACTCTGGGGCAAAAAAGCCATTCCCACCAAGGCCATCTTCCTCGTCACCCACAACATCGAGGAAGCCGTCATGCTCGCCGACCGCATCATCGTTCTGGGCAAGAATCCCGGCTGCATCCGCACCGATTTCGAGCTCGCCCTGCCACGCCCGCGGGATCGCAAGTCCGCCGAATTCACCGGCTACGTCGACTACATCTACAAGGTGCTCACCTCACCCTCGCAGCATGACGCGCCGCCCTTGCAGCCGCCGCAGGGGCCGCTGCTCCCTTACGCCCGCACCCCCCGCGCCACCTATCAGATGCTCTCGCACGCCCGTCCCGGCGCCATCGCCGGACTGCTCGAACTCGTTGATGAAAGCAGCAACGGCCGCGAAGACATGTACCGCCTCGCCGACCAGCTTGCCTTCGAGGTCGACGACCTGCTGCCCATCGTCGATGCCGCCCACCAGCTCGGATTCCTCAAAGTCGAGGAGGGCGATGCCGAGATCACTCCCGAGGGCCATGACTTCGCCAATGCCGACATCCTCCGCCAGAAGGAGCTCTTCCGCCAGGCCGCCCTAGGCCATGTCACCCTTCTTCGCCAGATCACCCGAACCCTCGAAACCAAGCGCGACCACTCCGCTCCCGAGGCGCTCTTCCACGACCTCGTTGACGACCATTTCAGCGACGAGGAAGCCAAGCGCCAGCTTGAAACCGCCATCACTTGGGGACGTTACGCCGAGCTGTTCGAGTACGATGCCGACCGCCAGCGCCTCTATCTGCACCAGCCGGAAGCCGCCACCCCGGAGGCCGCCGGTCAGTGATCCAGCGTGTCCGTACCTTCGCTCAATCCGCCGCCCGCGCCCGCACCTGGCCGCTGCTGGTGGACTTCGCCGTCTTCGCCGGCGTCATCGCCATCTTTTACGCGCTCACGGTCGTCACCCGTTACTGGTTCTCAGCCCCCGTAGCTGAGGCCGTCATCCGGCGCTCGCCGCGAGCCCTGCCCGTCTACGCCTTTTACTCGCTGGTGCGCATGGCGGTGGCTTACGTGCTCAGCCTCGCCTTCGCTCTCTCCTATGGCTACATCGCCGCCTACCACAAGCGCGTCGAAGCCCTCATGATCGCCATTCTGGACATCCTCCAGTCCATCCCGGTGCTCAGCTTTCTGCCCGGCGTCATGCTCGCCATGGTCGCCTTGTTCCCCACCCGCCAGCTTGGCCTCGAGCTCGGTTCCATTGTCCTGATTTTCACCGGACAGGTCTGGAACATGGCTTTCAGCTTTTACTCTTCCCTCAAGTCCATCCCCCGCGAGCTTCGCGAAGCCACCACCATCTACGGATTCGGCCGCTGGCAGCGCTTCTTCCAGTTGGAGCTTCCCTTCAGCACCATCGGACTGGTCTGGAACTCCATGGTCTCCGTCGCCCAGGGCTGGTTCACCCTCATGCTCTGCGAGATGTTCATCCTCCAGAACCGCGATTTCCGCCTGCCTGGCCTCGGTTCCTACCTCAAGACCGCCGCCGACAACGGCGATAAACAAGCCATGGCCTGGGGCCTGGCCACTCTCATCACAGTCATCGTGCTGCTCGACCAGCTTCTCTGGCGACCTCTCATTGTCTGGTCAGACAAGTTCAAGTTCGAGCAGGTCGAATCCGCTTCGCCGCCCCGTTCGCCGTTGCTGGCCATGCTTTTCAACTCCACCATCCTCGGCGCCGTGCGCCATCGCGTCATCACCCCGCTCTCCGAGCGTCTCGTCGTCCATCTCGCCCAGCACCACACCCACGCGAACGCGACCAAGCCCGCCGGCTCGCGCACCAGGCATGCGGTGGAGGTGCTGGTGGCCATTGCCATCGCCGCGCTCGCTTTTTACGGGGTGCTCCAAGCCGGAATCCTGCTCTCCCATCTCTCGGGCGCCGAGTTCAGCCTCACCCTGCGGGCGGCCGCGGCCACTCTCCTGCGCGTCACCATTTCCCTGCTCATCGCCTTGGCGTGGACCATTCCCGCCGGTGTCGCCATCGGCTTCCATCCCCGTCTCGCCCGCTACGCCCAGCCCCTCGCCCAGATCGCCGCTTCTGTTCCCGCCACCGCCCTGTTCCCCATCCTGCTCGTCGTCATCATCGGCATGGGAGGGGGCATGAACACCGCCTCCATCGTCCTCATGCTCCTGGGAACCCAGTGGTATATCCTCTTCAACGTCATTGCCGGAGCCTTGGCCATCCCCAGCGATCTCCGCGATGTCTCCGGCATCTTCCGCTTCGACCTCCGCGAGCGCTGGCTCACCGTCATCCTCCCCGGCATTTTTCCCTACCTCATCACCGGCCTCGTCACCGCCTCCGGAGGCGCATGGAACGCCAGCATCGTCGCTGAATACTTCCGCACCAACGACCACACCTACACCACCCTCGGCCTCGGCGCCCAGATCAGCCTGGCCAGTGACAGCGGAAACACCCGCCTCCTGCTGATCGCCACCGTCGTCATGGCTGCCATGGTCGTCACCATCAACCGCCTCCTCTGGAAGCCGCTCTTCCGCCTCGCCGAAAGCCGCTACCGCCTCGACGCCTGACCCCGGCGCGTCTCCCCGCAGCGGAAATCGGTCCGCCCGGTTGACAACCGGCCCTGGACTGGCTTATAAAAAATCACCTCCTGGGAGGGATGCTCCCAAGGTTTCGGAATAGTTGCTTGCCAGGTTCACGTTCTTGTCCTACAGACTTTCCTCAATAAATCAGAGAATCTTTCCCTATCTGTGTTGTGCCCGGAATCATCGGAATCGTTGCATAAACCTGAGGAGGTCTAAATGTCAGACGTACAGTCGAGAGTGCAAAAGCTCGTGGATGCTGGAATTCTCCAGAAGCAGGAATTTACAGCCGAGGAATTAGCGCTGGTCGCCAAGATCAGCGATGACGAGGTCGATGTCCTGATTAGCCTGCGCCAAAAGCTCGGAGCGCCGGCCGAAGACAAGCAGCACATGAGACCAAACTTCTTCGTTTAGTGAATGCTCGCCATGGAGCCAGACCGTGCGTGCTGCCGCGCACCCTCTGGTTGCCGGAGGGTTGCCTGTGGATAAAGTGATCGAGCTCTCCCCTGCGCCTGGCTCGCCCGGGCCCGGCGCCGAAAACTCATCGGCGGGGCGCGGTTCTGTTCTCTGGATGAAGATGGCGCTGGCGCAACGTCTGTTGAATTCCGCCGCCCAACGCTTCTGGTCCCACCGCGATCTGCCGCAACTATTTCCTTCTTTTCTCCGCGAACTCTATTCCCTGGTAAGTTGCAGCGTGCCCCTGATGAGCGCGGCCTGCGATCGCGCCGCGGAACTGGCCCCAGGCGACGCGCTTGCCGCCGCCAGCGCCGCCTACCTGAAGCAGCACATCGAGGAAGAACGCCATCACGATGAATGGCTGCTGAACGACCTGGTGGCCGCCGGCATGGATCGCGCCAGCTTGTTGCGCCGCGCTCCCAGTGCCAATGTCGCGCGCCTGGTGGGCGCCCAGTATTGCTGGATTCGCCATGCCCATCCGGCGGCGTTGTTCGGCTACCTCGGCGTCATCGAGGGCAACCCGCCTCTGGCCGCACACCTGGAAGATATCCGCATCCAGACCGGCTACCCGGCCGAGGCTTTCCGCTGCATGCATCTGCACGCGGCAGACGACATTGCGCACCTGGAAGAGCTCCGGACAACCATCGCCGGGCTGCCTTTGACCGATGCGGATGAGTCGCTGATCACAACCAGCGCATTTGCAACCATGGAGGGTCTCATCTGCATTCTCGAAGACCTGGTGGCCAGGAAGGCACTGGTTCGAGAGTGACAGGAGGTTGTCTTTGACGAGGGATACAATCGCACACTACAAGGTGCTGCAGGAAGTGGGACGCGGCGGAATGGGCGTGGTGTGCAAGGCCGAGGACCTGCGTCTCCATCGCATGGTGGCGCTCAAATTCCTGCCCCCTCATCTTACCGGGGACAAGGCGCGAAGAGAACGGCTGCTGCGCGAGGCCCGTGCTGCTTCCAGCCTCGACCATCCCAATGTCTGTACCATTCATGACGTGGAAGAGGACGAAGATGGGCAGATCGTGCTCGTCATGGCCTATTACGAGGGCGAAACTCTCGCCGCCCGCATTCTGCGCGGCGCCATGGAGTTGGAGCCGTCGGTCGATATCAGCCGCAAGATTCTCGCTGGCCTCAGCCATGCCCACCAGCGCGGCGTAATCCATCGTGACATCAAACCTTCCAACGTGCTTCTGACCGCCGGCGGCGATGTCAAGATCGTTGATTTCGGATTGGCAAAGCTGGCCGGCAATGTCGAATGCCTGACTCAAACAGGTGCCCTGCTGGGGACCGTCAGTTATCTGCCGCCCGAGCTTCTCCAGGGCCACGAGGTGGACCATCGCGGCGACCTGTGGTCTTCCGGCGTGGTTTTCTATGAGATGCTCTCCGGCGTGCTTCCCTTCGCGGGCGCAAATTCCTATGCCGTTCTGCACGCCATCCTGCACGAGGAAGTGAAGCCGATCCTCGACTATCGGCCCGAACTTCCCCTGGCCATCCACGCCGTCATGCTCCGCGCCCTGGCAAAAAGCCGCACCGATCGCTACCAGAGCGCGGACGAGTTCATGGTTGATCTGGAACAGTTCGCACACTCCCGGCTCCCCGCAAGCTCACCGCGCATCGCTCCCCCGGCGGCCATTGCGCAGGAGAAGTCGATCGTGGTGCTTCCGTTCGTCGTGCTTGGCAGTGATCCCAGGGCCGAGGTCTTCAGCGACGGGCTCACCGATGAAATCATCACCGATCTTTCCGCAATTTCACTGTTGAGAGTCATCTGCCGCACCTCCGCAACCCGTTTCAAGGGGTCGGCACAGGACCTGCGCGGCATCGCCGCTGACCTCAATGTGCAGTTCGTAATGGAAGGCACCGTGCGCACCAGCGGCGACAGCCTTCGCGTCACCGCCAAGTTGATCAATCCCGCCACCGATTCGCTGCTGTGGGCGGAGAAGTACGCGGGAAGCCTTGAAGATATCTTCGCCATTCAGGAAAGCCTGTCGCGAAGAATCGTCGAGGCCCTGAAAGTGAAGCTCAGCCCGTCGGAGTCCCTGCGCCTGGGCGAAAAACCGATTCACGACATCCGCGCCTATGAGTATTACCTCCGGGCAAAGCAGGAAATCCTGTCTTACTCCAGCGGCGGCCTCGAGCGCGCCCTGGACTACCTGAAACAGGGCGAGCGCATCATCGGTGAAAACGTCGTGTTGCTCTCCGCCATGGGACAGGTGTACTGGCAATTCGTAAATGCCGGCATTTCCACCGATCCCGAATACCTGGCGAACGCGGAACGGTGCGCCCGGCGGATTCTCGAACTCGATGCCCAGTCCGGCCATGGGTTTCGATTGCTGGGCTTGGTGGAAGCCACCCAGGGCCGCACCCAGGAGGCCGTGCGCCTGTTGAAGAAATCCCTGGAAAGCAATCCCAATGATCCCGATACGCTCAGTTGGCTGTGCGCCATCTGCAGCCTGAGCGGCAAGGGATATGCGGTTGCAGCCATGGCGCAAAGATTGATTGATATCGATCCATTGACTCCGATGTGGCAGATGGTTCCCGGCCTGGTGGCGACGCTTTCCGGTGAATTCGGACGCGCCCTGGCGCCCTTTGAGCGCGCCCTGAATAGAGATCCGCAGAACCCGATGCTGCAACTGGCCTACGCCCAGGTTCTGGCCCTCAATGGCCGCGTGAAGGAAGCCGTCGCCATATTGGAAGCGTTGCCCGGCGTTGCCGGAGAAACCCTGTTCTCGCAGCTTGGCGCGTTCTACGCCCACGCCTTGCGCGGAGACCGGCAAGCGGCGCTGCTCTCGGTGAGCAAAGAGCTGGTCAGCGGTGCAAGTGCCGATTTGAACTATGCCTGGCTCATGGCTCAGGCCTATGCGTTGATCGATGAAACAACGTCCGCCCTGGAGTGGCTGAACATCGCGGTGGAAAGAGGCTTCATTAACTTTCCGCTGCTTCATCATCTGGATCCGTTCCTCGATAAGGTGCGCCGCGAGCCGGGCTTTGCCCAGCTCATCGAGAGCACCCGGGAGCGCTGGGAAGCATTCGAGGTTTAAGCCATGGATCGCGCCGCACCCAACCAGGATCAGCGAATCCCGTTGCCCTGGCACCGGCATGTTCCGCTGCCAGGGGAGAAGCGAACCGGGGGCACCGATCCCGGCGCGGAGCTGCAGGTGACGCTCATCCTGCGCCGCCGCCACCAGCTGCCGGATCTGCACTCCGCGCCCGGCGATCCATCTCCGCGGCAGCGCCAGCCGCTCTCGCCCGGGGAGTTTGCCCGTAAACACGGAGCCCGCAAAGATGACATTGCGCGGGTCAGCCGTTTTGCCCGCCGCCATCGGCTCGATCTCCTTGAAGTTGCCGCCCATCGGCGCGCGGTTGTGCTGGGCGGCAAAGCCGCGGCCATGGAGCATGCCTTCGGCGTCCGCCTGCTGGAAGTGGAGCACCCGCGCGGAAAGTACCGGGCGGCGGCCGGCCGGTTGACCGTGCCACGCGAGCTGGCGGAAATTGTCCAGGCCGTGCTGGGACTGAATACGCGTCCCTGCGCCACGCGCCCACGGGTCCATTATCCCAACCCAATCAAGCCGTTCTGGACGGTGCCGGAAATGGCGCGCGCCTATGGTTTTCCCGCCAACTTCAGCGCTGCAAAGCAGCGCATCGGACTGATTGAACTCGGTGGCGGCTACCGTGAGCAGGACCTGCAAAAGTTTTTTTCCAGCCTGCACCGGCCCATGCCAGCCATCCATTTCGTCAGCGTGGACGGAGTGCGGAACTCGCCCGCGCCGCCCCATCAGATGCGGCAGTTCTTCGACGTGCTCGACGGCAAGCGTAAGCTTTCGGAGGTTTCCGCGGACGTGTTGCAGGCGGCGCAGTCCACCATGGAAGTGACCATGGATATTGAGCTGGCTGCCGCCCTGGCTCCGGGCGCGGAGATCGTTGTCTACATGGCCTCCAACTCGGAGCAGGGCATCTATAACGCGGTGAGCCGGGCCATCAGCGCAAAGGAAGAGCTTCCCTGCGCGCTTTCCATCAGTTGGGGCGAGCCCGAGACGCAACTCTCCAGGGCCTACCTGAAGAGCCTGGATGAACTGCTGCGCGACGCCGCCATGCTCGGCGTCGCCGTCTGCGTGTCCTCTGGAGACCAGGGGGCGATGAATGGTTCCAGCGGCGGCAAACCCGGGGTGAATTTCCCCGCCAGCAGCCCCCACGTATTGAGCTGCGGCGGGACCATGGTGCATGCTTCACCCGGCAACGGCGTGCGCGAGTCTGCCTGGAATTGCGACTTGCACGGCATTCGCGGCGCAACCGGCGGAGGCGTCAGCCAGCGATTTCCGGTGCCGCGGTGGCAGAAGAAACATGGCGTGCCGCTGGCGCCGAATGGACGGAAGGGTCGTGGTGTTCCCGATGTTGCCGGACCGGCGGACCCGCGCCGCGGCTGCCAGATCATTGCCGGCGGAAGGTGTTGCCCGGCGGCCGGAACCAGCGCGGTAGCTCCGCTGTGGGCGGCGCTGCTGGCCTGCCTCAACGCCACCCTGGGCACCCGCTGCGGCTATATCACTCCACTGCTCTATGAGCTGTCCGGCAACGGCGCCCGTATCCTGCGGAAAATCACGCGCGGAAACAATGGTTTCTATCATGCCGGACCGGGATGGAATGCCTGCACCGGACTGGGCTCGCCCAAGGTCGAAAGTCTGGTCGAAGCGCTGCGCGTCCCGTCCCGTGGCGTGTCTTCTTAGACCGGATTCGCAGAAGGTGTATCCCGCGAACCAGTCGGCCGCCTCACCTTCGCCGCGGCTTTATGCGGCTAAGGTGGGAGTCGGCTCACTACACGAATCAGGGAATTGCCCTAGATCGGAGTTTCTTCTCTCTCCGGTTCCTGCTTCATCTCCGAAAAGCGGATCGCATTCATGATCAGCCCGGCGCAGGTATCCAGCCCAATCGTGCTGTTCAGGCAGAGGTGGTACAGGCCCCGCTCCCGTGTGTCGCAACCAAAATAGTCCTGCGCATAGTGGGTACGCTCGGCGTCCATGCGGCGCAGCAGTGCCTGCAAATCGCGTTCCTGCGGGTGGCGATGTTTCATTCGTTCCAGCTTCTCCTGCAGCGGCGCATACACCAGGACGTGCAGCGCCCGCGGCTCCTTGCGCAGCACGCATTGCGAACTCCGGCCCACGATCACGCAATTGCCAGTCTTTCCCGCCTCTTCAATCACCCGGGCGGTAAACTGTTGCAGCGAATCCCGGTCCACTCCGGTGTCGGCAATCCCTCCCACATATACCTCCGGCCCGCCATGCCGGAAGCCGTTCAGCACCCGCTCCCACCAGGCGCAGGATTGTTCGTCCGCCTGCGCGGCCCAGTTGCGGTCGATCTTGCCCATGGCGGCAACCCGTTCGATAATTTCACGGTCCAGAAACTCCCATCCCAGCCGCTCCGCCACCCGGCGTCCAACCTCGGCCCCGCCGCTGCCGTACTCCCTTGCGATGGTCACAACATTGAACATGCTTTCCTCCTTACCGCCGCCATCTGCCGGTCCAGCTTAGCGCCGCCTGCCGCCGTTCCGGCCCTCCCTACAGATACCTCGCGCTGTCTCCCGCTCGCGCCTAAGTGTTGCTGCGACTGAGCCGGTGCCGCGTCAGCAGTTGTTCCAGGTAGCGCGACTTCATCTGCTGGCTCGCCATCGCCTGCTTCAGCGGCGGCAGCTTCAGAATCGCGCCCAGTATAGCCGCCATCGCCCGATGGCTGAACAGGGCGCGATTGTCGAATATCAAATCCGCCAGCTTCCCCCGTTCCAGCGCCATCAGCACGGTGCGGTGTGCCGTGTTCACCGGCGTAATCACCCGCCGCGCCCGGGACTTCAACTTCGCCGCGCCGCTGCGGCATTGGCGCACGCACACGCCGCAGCCCAGGCAAAGCTCTTCGTTGACCCGCGCCCGTTTGCGCATGGACCGGTGCGGATCGCCCGCCGCAACCAGTCCCATCGCCTCCACCGGGCAAACGTCCACGCACTTGCCGCAACCCGAGCAGCGCTCCACGTCGATCTCCGGCAAAAAGTTCGTGGTCGCAATCGGATGCAGCACCGCAAAGCGTTTGGCCGCCAGCATCGCCTCGCAACAGCATCCGCAGCAATTGCAGACAAACGAAACCCGCTCGCGCACATTCTCGCCAAACTGCACTAGGTTGTTCGCCATCGCCTTTTGCAATATTTCCTGTCCTTCGACCGCATCCACCTGCCGCACAATTCCGTGCCTGATCAGCGAACGCGCGGTCGAGTTGAAGGTCATGCAGATATCCATCGGCGCCGCGCACGATCGCCCCAGGTGCTGCATTTTATGACGGCAATAGCAAGTCCCGATGCCAATATGCGAGGCCGTCGCGACCACCTCCGAGGCCCGTTCGTAATCCAGTACCTGAACCGTGTTCTCCCCCGTCAGCGTGCCCACCCCAGCGCCCGCGGCTGGCAGCGCAGCGATACCCGACCCAGCGCCCGCGAGGCCCGCCAGTGCCGGCTCACTCACAAATACCCGCCCCAGCTGCGTCTCGCCTTCGGCGAACAATTCGCGGATAAAATCCTCCTCTACGTTCAAGTACTGGTAGTACAACTCCGCCAGCAGCTTCTGATCATAACGGTTCCCCACCCGCATCATCGAAAATTCAAAGAAACCCGCCATTGGCGGCGGCATCACGTAAGCCTGCTCGCCATGCATCTCCGTGTCCAGCATCATCCCGCGCGAGGCCAGCTCGTCCAGCACCGCACGCGCCTCCGCCTCCGTCTTCTTCCAGGCCTCGGCCGCCGCTTTCACCCGGAACGGTTTCATCGGAAGCAGCGAAACCAGTTCCGCCTCTTCCGGCGAGAACAGCACTCCCAGGATCTGGAACAACAACTCCGTCGGCGGTGCTCCCTGGGGAAACCGGTTCAACCTCTGCGACAGCCTGCGATAACTTTCCCTTGCGTTCTGGTGCGACATCTTCGCGCTCCTTCCCGCCGGAGCCGTACCCCCGGGCAACCCATCGCAATCTCACCCTACACTTAACTCCATTCTCCCGGCTCGCACAAGGGCCACCGGGTCCCCCCGGCGCCAAAGCTTCTCACCTGTTCTCATCCCTTCGCTCCAGTCGGCCTGGGGCTGCCGCGCTGCCGTAAAATGAAATTCGATCTCATGTCCAGCCGCAATCCTCGACTTCCGCAATGCGCCGCCCGCTGCTGCGATCTCCTCACCGGAGCGTTTCTCGCGATCGCCACCGCCGCCTTCGTCTTCTGGCAGAACACCCACCTCACCGTTCTATGGGATCTCAGCTACATCCTGGAAAACTCAACCCGCATCGCGGCGGGCCAGATCCCCTACCGCGACTTCCCGTTTCCGTACGCACCCCTGACCTTCCTCGTGCAGGCAGTCCTCATCAAGCTCTTCGGACGCGTCGTCCTCCACCACTATCTCTATGCCGCGTGTGCCGGGGCCATGGCTTCGTTGCTCACCTGGCTCATTCTGCTCCGTCTGCTCGCCGCCTCGCGCCTGCCCGTGCGCCTGGTTGCCTTTCTGCTCGCCGCGCCGCTCATCTTTCTAGGGACCAGCAGCATTTTCCCGCATCCGTTCTACGATTCCGACTGCACCCTCTTCATCCTCTTCTGCACCTGGCTTCTGTTGCGCCTGGAATCCGCAAACTTCCCTCCGCTCGCCACCTTCGCCTGCGGAATCCTGCTCGCCGTTCCACCTTTTATCAAGCAGAACACCGGACTGGCTTTCCTCCTCAGCGCCGCGTTGTGCATCGCATACCTGGGACTGCGCCAACGCCGCGCCGCTCTTCTGCTGCTGGCTGGTGCGGCCACCGGCTTTGTCGCGGCGATCGCGCTCATCCAGTGCACCGCCGGGGTCGCCAACTATCTCCACTGGACGGTTCAATTCGCGGCCTCGCGCCGCCTGCCGGGGGTCGCCACCATGCTCGGCATCTACCAGGGCCCGGCCATCCTGTGGAGCTTGCTGGTCTTTGCCGCCGGCCTGGCGCTTTTTCTCCTGCCGTCCAGCGCCCATTTTGCTACCCGCTGGATCGCCTCCGTTCTTCTGTCTCTGCCATTCCTCTGGGCTCTGGCCGAGCTTTTCCTGCAGCAGGATGACTCTGATCGCGTCGAAGCTCTTCTGCATCTCTGGCCGGTGCTGCTGCTTGCGTCCCTCGCCCTGGCCTTGTGGAAACTCCCAGGCGCCCAATCCGTCGCCCAGTTGCTCCCCCTCGTCCTGCTCGCGGTCATTCATGGGGCGTTCCTCTCGCAGCAGCTCTGGGGCTCAACCTATGCCCTCTGGCCCATGCTGATGATCCTGATCGCGACCATCCTCATTGCTCTTGCCCCGCGTCAAGGTTCCGCCAGCTTGGCAGGGGTGGCGTCGAACCATGCGCCGGACAACGCCGGGCTGCAAAATGCCGCGGACGGCAACCCGCGCCGTGCCACCGGAGACAGCCCGCCCGGCGATCCCCAACCCTCCATCCAGCCGCTTACCGCCTTCACGGCCGTAGCCTCGCTGGTGCTGCTCATCACGGGCGCCTACTACGCGCTCAGTCACGAGCGCCTCGATTACGTGGACCTTTCCGGGGAGACGCTGGCGCACTCCAGCCTCCGGCCTCTGCGCGGCCTCGCCATGCGCGGCGACTGGCTTGCTGATTTCGAGCAACTCGTCGCCTTCTGCAACCGCGAAATTCCGCCAGGCGATGCCATTCTCATGCTTCCCGGAGAGGATTTGTTTTACTTCACCACCGGGCGCACTCCGCAATTTCCTGTCCTCCTGCTGGACAACACGGTGAATCCCTACTCCGCGGCTCAGCTCGCGCAACTGGCGCGGCAGCGCAACGTCGCCTGGGTCGTGGTCAAGCGCACCCTGCAGCTACAGGAGGAGCCAATCCCGTTCCGCCCCCAACTCATGGAGTTGCTCGCGCACGATTTTTCGCCCGCGGCCGTCCTCGACAACTATGAGATTTACCGTCGCAACCAGAACTAGAAAACAGAAAACCGGAGCATCCGCCCCGGCTCTTCGTTTCCGCTTTCCTGTCTCAAACCCGGCGCAGCCAAACCTCCTGCACCTGGTGTTCCGACCCTTTCTGCAGCACCACCTGCGCCCGCTCCCGGGTCGGAGCCACATTCCTTACCAGGTTCACCAGGTTGATCCGTTCCCACACATCCACGGCAAACGCTTTCGCCTCCGCATCGCCCAACTCTGAAATGTGATGGAAAAACGAGCGCGGATTCCGGAACGCCGTATTCCTCAGCAGCATGAATCGTTCCAGGTACCACTGCCGGATGTGCGCTTCCTCCGCGTCCACGTAGATTGAAAAGTCGATCAGGTCGCTGGCAAAAATCTTCGGCGTCCGCATCCCTGCCAGCAGGTGCAATTGCAGCAGGTTCAGCCCCTCCAGAATCAGAATCTCGGGACGCCGGATTTCCAGGTACTCGTTGGGAACAATGTCGTAGCTGTGGTGCGAATACACCGGAACCTTCAAGGTCGCGGCCCCCTGCCGCAGCGCAATCATGAAGTCCAGCATCTTGCGCAGGTCGTAGCTCTCCGGAAATCCCTTCCGCTCCATCAGCCCGCGCTCTTCCAGTATCTTGTTCGGCAGCAGAAACCCATCCGTGGTCACCAGCTCCACCACCGGATGATCCGCCCAGCGCGACAGCACCTCGGCCAGCACTCGTGAAAACGTGCTCTTGCCAACCGCCACGCTGCCTGTCACCGCAACAATATAGGTCGGCCGCTGACTGGGCCGCCCCAGGAATGAGTCCTTTACCCGCCCCAATACGTTCGCGGTCGTAATATGGATGTTCAGCAAACGCCCCAGCGGCAGGTAAATCGTTTCCACCTCGTCCACCGACACCGGATCGTTCAATCCGCGCAGCGCATCCAGATCCTCGGCGCTGATGTCCAGTGGCATGTTGGCCCGCAGCTTCGCCCACTGTTCCCGGCTGAACTTGTCATACAAATGCGGAAACATCTGATGCAGTTCCTCCGCACTGCGGCATTCGGCCCTGCTCCCTTCCCTCATGCTGTCCATTTCGCACTTCCCCGGTTATTTCTCGCAATCCCCCGTCACCTCAACGGCGGGCTTTGCCCAATCCCGGGAGGAGTACGTCGGCGCATTCCGTTTTAGAGTGTAGTCCACCTGCTCCCTCCCCGCCACGTCTGCCCGTCTCCTGCCGTGGAGCACCCGCCACCCGGCGCGGCGCCAACCTCGGCCCAACTTCGGGGCGGGCGCGGTCTACTGTGGGGCGGCGTCCGAGGTGAGGGTGGCGGCGGAGTCGATGGCCTGCGCTATTTTCGGGAGAATGCCGAGTTCCATGTAGATGGGACGAAGCGCGCGGCGGATGGATGGCAGAAAAGCGAAGTAAGCGCCGGCGGCGGCCATGCAGACGACGCCGCTGACGGCCAGCGCGCGCGGCGCTCCGAAGCGGGCGGCGAGAGCCCCTCCGAACAGTGCACCGAAGGGCGTCATGCCCATGAAGGACATGGTGTAGTAGCTCATCACGCGGCCGCGTTTGGTCGGGTCGGAAATGGTTTGCAGGATGGTGTTGCTGGAGGCCATGTGCTGCATCATGGCAAAGCCGGTGACCAGCAGCATGGCGACCGAGACAGCGAGGTTGCGGGAGAGAGCAAAAACAAGCAGTCCGCCGCCGAACAGAAGGGCGGCCAGGCCGATGCGGCGTCCCAGGCCGAGGACAGAGCGGCGGGCGGCCATGGTAACGGCGGCAATCAGGGCGCCGACGCCGGTCGAGCCCATCAGGAGTCCGAGAGTGTGCGCTCCCCCATGAAAGATTTGCCGGGCAAAGATGGGCAGCAGGACGGAATAAGGCATCCCGACCAGGCTGACTACGGCGAGCAGGAGCAGAATGGCGCGGATGGGAACCGAGCTGGAAACGTAGCCGAACCCTTCGCGGAGTTCGCGCCAGAGATTTTCCTCCTCGCGGCGGCGCGGGGGGGTTGCGGCGACGGTCATCAGCAGGAGGCTGAGGATGACGGCGCAGTAGCTGATGCCGTCGATGGTGAAGCACCAGGCTTCGCCAGCCACGGCAATGATCAGGCCTCCAATCGAGGGTCCCAGCAGGCGGGCCATGTTGACCATGGTGGAATTGAGGGCAATGGCGTTCGAGAGGACGGCGCGGTCCTCCACCATTTCAATGAGGAACGTCTGGCGTGCGGGAGTGTCAAAGGCATTGATCACGCCCTGGCAGACGCTCAGCACGGCGATGTGCCAGATGGCGATGCGTCCGCTGAAGGCGAGGGCGGCCAGGGCGAAGGACTGCAACATGGAGAGCACCTGGGTCCAGACCAGGGTGCGGTGACGGCTCCAGCGATCAACCCAGACTCCGGCGAATGGGCCGAGAAGAAACGTGGGAACCTGGCCGAGAAAGCCAACCACTCCCAGCATCCAGGCCGAGCCGGTAAGGCGGTAGACCAGCCAACTGGTGGCGATGCGGGTCATCCAGGTGCCAATCAGCGATAGACTCTGGCCACTGAAGAACAGGCGATAGTTGCGGTGCCCGAGGGCGCGGAGGAGAAAGCGCCAGCCGGAGCCGGGTTGGTTAGGGGAAGTCATCGTCACCTGAATGGATAATACCGGGGAACCAGGATTTGCGGCGATTCCGGGATGTTCGAATCCGGAGCCCGGCACAGCCTGCTGGGCAGGTGCCGTGTGCCCCATATCTGCCCGTATTTGGCAGATGTAAAGTAGTTGTCCTTGCCCTTGCTCTTGCTCTTGTCCTTGCTCTTGTCCTTGCCCTTGTCCTTGCCCTTGCCGTTGTCTTTGCTTTTGCCGTTGCTCTTGCCCTTGCCGTTGTTTTTTGTTTTAGAGTGTCATCCTGAACGAAGTGAAGGACCCCCGCGCAGCTCAAATATCCTGCGCCGCTCCAGGCTTTTCAACCCGCAATCGATTTCCCCCCCAATCCCGCACCAATGAAAACGGCGCCGCCGAAGCCGCGCCTCTCATAGGATGGATTATGTGTCTCCTACCCCTCCACGATCTCAGCCGCAACGTCCACCGGAAAATTCACCGCCCCGGCAATCAAACAACACCGGCGTGCCTCGCGTGCAGGGTCCGGGCGCGGCCGAGTTCTGCGGAGACGATTGTCACCGCGGGTCTCAGCGCCCCGCTCACTCTTCGTGCCCTCGCCATCCTTGCCAGTCCAATCCACGCGGACCTCATAGCGATGGCGGTTCAACCCCTCGCCTCTTACTTCTTCTTCGATTTCGCCGCCGGAGCCGGTCCCAGCGCCGCCCTCACCTGCTCGATGGTCTCAAACAGTTTTCCCTGTTCCGTCACTTCCACAAAAGGGGTTTGCGGAGATGTGCTCACCACGTAGATCGTTGGCGTCTGGTGTACGCCCGTGGCTCTGCCAAGCAGCGTGTCGGCTTCCACCTTGGCGCGCAGCGACCCCGTCGGGTCGTAGAAGGACGGCAGCGCCGTGCGATGCGCCGTGGCGAACTTGTCCGCCCACTGCCGCAGGTTCGTCTTGTAGATCGCCGTCTGGTTGGCAAAGATATATTGCCGGAACTCTTCGCCCAACTTTGGCGATTGGGTATCGAAATACCGCGCCATGATGTGCGCTTCCATGCTCCAGGCGTGGTTCGGAATGACAAAATCGTGGCGCACCAGCGGCAGCCCGTAATTGCGCACCGCCTGCGTCAGCAGCGGATCGGCCTTGGCGCACGCCGGACACTCCAGGTCCTCGAAGACCACCAGCGCGATCCTGCTCCCCGCCGGAGGATGCAGCGCACTCGTATCGCCCGCCCACGCCGCCGAAGCCATCAAGGCCACCACCGCCATCACCGCAACCATCTTCGTCTTCATCGTTGCCATTCCCCTCGATCTTTAGTTCTTCGCCGCCGCCTTACTACTTTCCGGCCGCCTGCATCTGCTCAATCATGGTAAACAGTTTGTCCCGCTCCACGCCCTCCACAAACGGCGCCCCGCGCTGGCTCACGCTCACCACGTACACCGTGGGAGTGTGCAGCACCCCCACCTGTTGCCCCAGTGCGAAATCGGCGAGCACAAGTTTCTTCAGTTCGCCCTTGGGATCGTAGTTCGCCGGCAGTTCCAGGTGGTGCTGGTCGGCAAACCGTTCGGCCATGCCGCGCAGGTTGCCTTTGTTGATCGAACTCTGGTTGGCGTAAACCCAGCGCCGGAACTGCTCGCCGGGCGGCAGCGCGTTCGCCGCAGTCTTTGGATCGGCTTTCGTACCGGCTTTCGTACCGGTTTGCGTGTCGGTTTGCGTATCGGTTTGCGTATCAAAGTAGCGCGCCAGTACGTGAGCCTCAAAGCTCCAGTTGTGCATCGGCAACGGAAAGTCCCGCCGCACCAGCGGGATTCCATACTTCGCCGATGCCTCCTCGAGCAGTGCTTCGGAGTCGGCGCAATCCGGGCATTGCAGATCCTCAAAGGCAATCAGCGCTACCTGTGCTCCCTTCGGAGGCCGCAGCGCGCTCGTGTCTCCCGCCCGTAGAACCGCCGGAACCATCAGCACCACCAGCACCAAAGCAAAACGCAGACTCATCGCCACTCTCTTCCCGCGCTTTCCGCGCGATCCCGCGCCAGCAGCCGGAGCGGCAGCCATTGCCGCATACCCGCCATGCGCCAGCAGCCGGAGCGGCAGCCATCGCCGCGTACCCGCCATGCGCCAGCAGCCGGAGCGGCAGCCATCGCCGCGTACCCGCCCCGCGCCAGCGTATTTCCTCCGGCTTCCCAATCATAGACGAAGCCCCCGCCCCGCGCACTCCACCGCGGGCCAATCCTTCCCTGCTTTTTGTCCGGCCTGTAGCGCCCGGACAAAGCTGCTGCCGTCGAGTGCAGCGTGCCAGGCCGGGCGGACAGGCGCGCGCGCAAAAAAGAGAGACGCGGATAAATCCACGTCTCGATGCGAAGCAAAGGAGGTTTCGTATATGCCAGTTAGACGTGCCCGAATTGCAATCGTTAGCAGCGGGGTGCGAAATCTTTTGGCAGCCTCCGCCCAGGCAAATTGCCGCGCGTCAAATCATGTACCCACGCCCGGTACCCATGCGGCAATCCCACGGCGCGCAAGGCTAATCAGAAGGTCAATCCTTTGCGACCTCGCACAACCATTGACTCATCGGTACAATCACGTCTCCAAACCATTATCCATTCCGCCAATCGTTGCCTCTCCCGGCGGCTACGCCCGCCCTGGCCTTCCTGAACCTGATTTTGTTCCAGAATGTCGTTTGTCCCTTTGTTTATGCCCATGCGGCAAGCATTCCACGCTTTTTCCCGAGGCGAGTAGAATTCTATGCATGGCCGTCACGGTTCGATCGTTTGCGAAAATCAATCTCGGTTTAGCAATCGGTCCCGCGCGGCCCGATGGTTTCCACGCGCTGGAGACGATTTACCAGACGGTCGCCGCCCACGACGTGATCCGCGTCGAAGCCGCGCCCGGCGACGGCATCGAGATCCGCTGCGCCAATCCGCTGGTTCCGTGCGATGAAACCAATACCTGCCATCGCGTCGCCGCGCGCCTGTTGCGCCACTCGAAGCAGCGCGCCAGGCTGGCGATCACCATCGAAAAGAATCTTCCCGTGCAAGGCGGACTCGGCGCCGGTTCGTCCAACGCAGTCGCCGCCCTGTTTGCTCTTGAACGTGAACTGCAAGCGCCGCTGGCCGCCGCCGAACGGCTCCGCATCGCCGCCGAGGTGGGTTCCGATTTACCCTTGTTTTTGCTGGGTGGAACCGTGCTTGGCGTCGGACGCGGCGAGCAAGTCTATGCCCTTGCGGAGCTTCCTGCCATCGCCTGCGTGCTGGTTACGCCCCCGCTTGCCGTCTCCACGGCGCAGGCTTTTCGCGACTGGGATGAGTTAATGACGAACGCGGCCAAGGGACCCAGTTTGACTGAGGTCCACGCCTCCGTTACACTATCTAAGTTCAGCCGTTCTGCGTTTGAGTGGTTGAGCTACCTGGATGTATCCGGTGTTCCCGTCGAAGGTAACGGGGACCGGGCCGAGACTCCGCTTCTCGACCTCGTCCGAGCCGGGATAGAAAACGATTTCGAAAGAGTCGTGTTTCCTCAATATCCCGAACTGCGTGACGTGAAGCGAAGACTCGAGCGCGAAGGCGCTGATTTTGCTTCGCTGTCTGGATCAGGCTCTACGATCTACGGTCTGTTCCGTAGCCGCGAGCGTGCGATGCAGGCAGCCAGACGGATGAGCGCCGAAGGAATGGCAACCACCGTCACCGAAACGCTGTCGCGCCGTCAGTATCGTGCGCAGATGTTTGTGAGCTAGCGCTTCGGCGAATCTTGCCCCACTGGGCGGTAGACTAATGGTAGGTCAAGTGCCTTTGGAGCACTTCGTCCAGGTTCGAATCCTGGCCGCCCAGCCAGTATCCCAGGTCAGGGAACGACGCAGTTAGTACCGGCTCAGGCTAGCCGTGCCGCCAACGATGGCACCGGCAACCTGAAGTTTCACGCGAATCAAGCGGGATCAACCAGTCCCGATAGCGGAGATAGCGATGGACACGATAGTCAAACCGAGCGTACTGGCAACAGGAGTCGAGGTCGCGCAGGCTGTGCCTGAAGTAGGAGTTGTGCCGCCCGCCAAGGCCGCCGAACTGCCCAAAGGTGACAAGAAGCCGGTGCCAACTCGCCGCGAAGATAAGTTGCGAATCTTCTGCGGAACCGCAAATCCCGCACTCGCGAAAGAGGTTTGTGATTTTCTTGGACTGCCGCTGGGGCAAACGTTTCTGACCCAGTTCTCCGATGGTGAGATCTACGTGCAGATTCTGGAGAATGTACGCGGCGCCGATGTCTTCATCATCCAGCCTACGTGCGACCCGGTCTCGCACAACCTGGTGCAGTTGCTGCTGATCATCGACGCGCTCAAGCGCGCTTCGGCGCGGCGCATCACGGTGGTGATTCCGTATTTCGGTTACGCCCGGCAGGACCGCAAAGACAAGCCGCGGGTTCCCATCAGTTCCAAGCTGGTGGCCGACATTCTGACCACGGCGGGCGCCAATCGCGCCCTGGTGGTGGACCTGCACGCGCCGCAGATTCAGGGCTTTTTCAACATTCCGGTGGATCACCTCTTTGCGTCGCCCGTGCTGGTGGATCACTTCCGCAAGCAGAACCTGGCAAACCTTACGGTGGTTTCTCCCGATGCCGGCGGCGTGGAGCGCGCCCGCTTCTTTGCCAAGAAGATGGATGCGCCGATGGCAATTGTGGACAAGCGGCGCACCGAGATCAACGTAACCGAAGTGATGCACGTGATCGGCGATGTGCGCGGGCGCACCTGCCTGATCCTTGACGACATTGTGGACACGGCGGGAACGCTGGTAAAGACCGCGCAGGCGCTGCTCGATAATGGCGCGGTTTCGGTCTATGCCTGTGCTACTCACGCCGTACTTTCCGGGCAGGCGGTGGAACGGATTTCCAAGTCGAACCTGAGAGAGTTGATCGTTACCAACACAATTCCGCTAAGCGAGGCGGGACAGAAGGAACCGAAGATCAAGGTGCTTTCGATCGCCGGTCTCATCGCGCGTGCGATCCAATCGATCCACGAGGAGACCTCGGTGAGCAAGCTGTTTAGCTAAGCCCCGGTGCGCATAGTGCGAGCCGGGACCCCGACGTAGAAGGAACAGACTGATGGCAACCGCAATTGCAACGAACACAGTGGAAGCAAAGCAGCGTGAAGCTTCCGATAAGAATGCCGCGCGCCGTCTGCGCACCACCGGAATGATTCCGGCGGTGCTGTACGGCGCCAAGAAAGATCCGCGCGCAATCGCCGTGGATCCGAAGCAGATTCTGAAGATTCTGCGCTCGGCCACGGGTCACAATACCATCTTCGACATCAATATCGAGGGTGAGCAATCCAAGGCGATGGTGGTGGACTGGCAGTATGAACCGCTGAAGGGAAGCCTGCTGCACGTCGACCTGAAGCGCGTCGCGATGGATCAAAAGATGCGTCTCTCGGTTCCCGTGCGCATCCAGGGCGAAGCCAAGGGCACAAAAGAAGAGGGCGGCCTGCTGGATCTGGTGTTGCGTGAGATCCAGATTGAGTGCCTGCCGTCGGACATTCCGAGCCACATTGCGGTGGACGTAGCCGATCTCGGCGTGGGCGATGCGATTCGCGTTGCCGATTTACCGCAGACCGCTTCGGTGAAGTACCTGAATGATCCGGATGCATTGGTTGTGCACATTACCTTTGTGAAGGAAGAAGTGGTGGAGACACCAGTGGATGAGGCTGTTGCCGCCGTTGTTGCCGAGCCTGAAGTCATCAAGAAGGGCAAGGTGGAAGCCGAACCCGAAGCCAAGGACGTAAAGAAGAAATAGCGGCCGCGCTGGGCTCAGCCGGCTTAGCCGCGTGAGCCCCCGGCGATGGGAGAGGCGGCACGGTGAAACTGATTGTCGGGCTCGGAAATCCGGGCATCGAGTACCAGTTCACACCGCACAACATGGGGTTTCTGGCGATCGATCGCATCGCCGGGCAGAGCGGGGTGAAGGTTGCAAACCGCCACTGCCGGGCAGTCACGGCAAGGGCGGTCGTGGAAGGGCAGCCGGTGCTGTTGGCCAAGCCTGAAACCTTCATGAACCGCAGCGGCGAGTCCGTCAGGGAGTTGCTGGAGCATTACCAGGCGGATCCAGCCAAAGACCTGATCGTGTTGTACGACGAGCTGGCACTCCCCTTCGGCTCCATCCGGGTTCGCGAGCGCGGAAGCGCGGGTGGACACAATGGAATGAAGTCAATCATCGCCTGCCTGGGCGGCTCGCAGGAGTTCCTGCGGGTTCGTCTTGGGGTAGCGCCCGAGTACAAGCTGACGCACGGCAAGGAGTACCTGCTTTCGCCGATGCGCCAGGTGCAGCTGCCTCTGGCCGAAGAGGCTCTGGAGGCGAGTAGTGAAGCGGTTCGAATGATTTTGACGCTGGGAGCGTCAGCCGCGATGAACCGGTTCAATCAGAAAGTGAACGAGGCCGGACAAGCGGAGTAAAGATTGAGGGCAAGCGCCAGCGCAGCCCAGGAGAGAACAGATGGATCGTAAATATGAAGTGATGTTCATCCTTCGCCCGGATACGCCCGAGGAGGATGTGGATCGCCTTCTCCAGACGATGGAGACCAACGTTGCCGCCACCGGTGGCAAGGTGACCGGCTTTGAGCGTATGGGCAAGCGCCGCCTGGCTTACACAGTCAAGAAGTTTCAGGATGGTATCTACATTCTGGCCTTTGTGGAGGGTCCGGGCTCGGTGCTCAAGGAACTGGAGCGCCGCCTGCGCGTGCAGGAATTGGTAATCAAGTTTATTACCGTTCGCACCGACGAGGAAGAGAAGCGTCTGGCAAAGGTCAAGAAGCTGCGCGACGCCAAGGTCAAGGGCCAAGGAGTGCAGGGCCAGGCCGCAGCCGCGGCGGCAGCCCAGGCGGCTGAAAATGCGACTGCCGTGGCAGCCCAAGCGGCTGAAAACGCAGCAGCCTTGGCAGCCCAGACGGTCGAAAACGCGGCAGCCTTGGCGGTGCAGGCAGTGGAGCCGGCACCCGTTTCCGAAGAAGCTCCGGCGGAAGTCCCTCCGGCGACGGTATAGGCAAGCGGCTCGCCTGCGGGCGGGTAGCGCGAGTGAGCAGTGCGCCAAACATTGGTGAAAGATTCGGCGCCTTGGGCGCCAACAAGGAGAGTTATGGCAGACGAGAGCACCAAACAGACAGCTCCGGAGAGATCCGAAGCAGCGGCACCCGAGGGCGGCGCGCGTCCCTCCGGTCCCCGTTCCTCGGGACCGCGCCAAGGCGGCCGTCCCGGCGGCAGCGGCCGCGACGGTGGCCGCAAATTCTTCCGGCGCAAGAAGGTCTGCAAGTTCTGCACCGAGAAGATCGACAGCATTAATTACAAGGACGTGCGTCTGCTCTCCGGCTTTGTGGCCGAGAGCGGCAAGATTATTCCTCGCCGCCTGACGGGGGTTTGCACGCCCCATCAGCGCCGCGTCACCGAGGCTATCAAGCAGGCGCGCAACATTGCTCTGCTGCCGTTTGCGTCCGGCCGCTAAACCGAGTTGCCGCCGCATGGTTGCGGGGCATCGGGCGCAGCGCTGAAATTAGAGAGGGATTGAGTCATGGAAGTCATTCTGAAAGAAGATGTGGCCAAGCTGGGCGCGCGTGGCGAAGTGGTAAGTGTGGCGGAAGGCTACGGCCGCAACTACCTGTTGCCGAAAAAGCTCGCCGTGGAAGCCACCAAGGCGAACAAGTCCGTAATTGAGCAGATGAAGGCCTCCTCGGTACGCAAGCTGGTCAAGGAAAAGGGAGATGCAGAGCTGCTGGCCAAGCAGTTCGAGGGCGTGAGCCTGCACTTTACCCGCAAGGCCGGGGAACACGATACGTTGTTCGGCTCGGTTACCTCCGCCGACATTGCGCATGAACTGGAAGGGCGCGGATTCAACATCGACCGCCGCAAGATCGAACTGGACCAGCCACTGAAGTTGCTGGGTGAGTTCAGCGTGCCGATCAAGCTTCACAAAGAAGTTACGGTGCAGATCAAAGTTGCTGTCACAAAGCAGGATAGCGAAGAACCGTCCGCATAAGCGGCGGGCTCAGAGTGCTGCAGAGAGGCCGGCGCCGGAGAGCGCTGGCCTTTCTGCGTTTAGGATTACAAAATAGATTGCTAACGGACTGAGCTTTGTACCGTCCAACCTTGCGTACAACCCGCTCCGCTTTCGAGGGGCAGGGTTCGCGGCGCATCGGCCACGGGCGAAGCAAAAGTTTCCCCAAAGGAAAGTATGCCGGGGCAAGGCCCGAGCCGGGTAAATGACGCTGAACTGATCCGCGCCGCGCAGCAGGGAGATCAAGCTGCGTTTGAAGAGCTGGTGCGGCAGTACGATCAAGCGGTGTTGCGGCTGGCCTTGCACCTGACCGGCTCCGAGCAGCAGGCCCAGGATATTTACCAGGAAGCGTTTTTAAAGGTGTACCGCAACCTGGGAAGCTTTCGCTTCGAGTGTTCTTTTTATACGTGGGTGTACCGGATCGTTTCCAATCTGTGCATGGATCATCTGCGGCGGCAGCAGGTTCGCAAGGAAGATTCTTCGCGGCGGGTCACCTCCGAGGGGGAAGAGTTCGATCTTCTGGAGCAATTTCCCGATCTGCGCGCCGGGGCCAGCCCAGAGCAGGATCTGATGCGGCGCGAACTTGGCCATCGCATTACCCGCGCGTTGGCCAAGCTGAATCCGCGTGAGCGCATGGTTTTTGAGATGAAGCATTACCAGGGATTGAAGCTGCGCACCATCGGCGAGGCTCTGAACACAACGGAAGAGACGGCGAAGAACACGCTCTTCCGGGCAACACAGAAGCTGAGGGCGGCCTTGGCAGACCTGAAGTGAGGAACGCTGTTATGAATTGCGACTGGGTGCGGGAAAACATCGCGCTGTATCTCTACAACGAGTTGGCCGATGACGCGCGTCACGAACTGGAGGGGCACGCTGCGCGTTGCTCCGAGTGCGCAGCCGAGTTACAGGCGATGCGCGCGTTCCACATCGAGATGAGCGGGCTGCCGCAATTGGAGGTTACGCCGAATCTGCTGGCAGCGGCGCGCATGCAGCTTTCCAGGGCGCTGGACAGCGCAAAGCAGCGGCCAGATTGGCGCTGGGCACTGGACCCAATGGCGCTCCTGCGGCAGTTGCGTTTCTCGCCCGCCCTAGCTGCGGTGATTTTCGTGGTGGGGTTCGGCGGCGGCCTGGGCACGATGTACCGCATGAGCGCAGCGCTGCACGGTGGCGCACTTTCGGTCGAGCAGCAGCAGGAAGCCTCCATTGCCGGCATTCGCAACATCACGCAGGAGCCGGGCAGCAACCGGGTGCGCATCGATTACGAGCGGGCGCTGCCGGAAACGGTGCAGGGTTCGCTGAACGATCCGCAGATTCAGGCGCTTCTGGTCATGGCTTCGCGCAGCACCGCGAATTCGGGGCTGCGCATGGATTCCGTGGACCTGCTGCGGCAGAAGCCCGATGATCCAGCGGTGCGCGAGAGCCTAGTGTATTCGCTGCGCTCAGACAGCAATCCCGGGGTGAGGCTCAAGGCCGAGGAAGCGCTCGCGCCGATGGTGAAACAAGATATCCGGGTGCGCAATGCCATGCTGGAGTCGTTGCTGAATGACAACAATCCCGGGGTTCGCGCGGGCGCGCTCAAAGCACTGGAGGCGGTGCGCGACGACACCAGTGTCCGGCAGGCCTTGACCCAACTGGCCAAAGAAGATCCCAACGAGTTCATCCGTCAGGAATCCTCGCGCATACTCGCGCAGGCCCCGAACATCGATTAGATGACTCACACGGTCAACATCGACGGCGGATCGCGACAGTATGCCAGAGCCAAACCATGAGAAACGAGGCAATCGGCCGATGATGACCAGCGAAAGATGGCGGACGCAGTCCGGTTGCATCCTGTTGATCTTCGTGCTGATACTCCCGGCGCTGGCCGCGGATCGCCAGCCGCAGGTGGAGCGCGATGGCCACGGTTGGATGCAGGAGAGCACTGGCCCTCTGACGGGCGGGAAGTTGCTGCAGGTGACGCGCTTTGTCGGTGCGGTGCGGGTGGTGACCGGCGCCCGGTCCGGCAGCTATGTGCTGCGCTTGCGTTCGCAGGAGCTCCTGGAAAAAGATGCACGCAAGCAGTTTGCCAACTTCCACCTCGGCGTAGGCCACAAGAACGGCGAGATCCTGATTCAAACCGTAGGTCCGGTTGATCTGGCTGTTCGCGCTGAGCTGATTGTTCAGCTACCCACGGGCGCGGAAACCGTCCACGTCGATACCCTGACCGGAAAGATCACGATTCAAGGCAAGGTGAACCACCTCGAGCTCCAGACCCATGGTGGCGACATTGAACTTGACGACGCGGAGTTGTTGCGCGCCATCACCATGGGCGGCTCGGTGACGGTGAACCACCGCTTGGGCGACTCCTTCATTCGCACCGGCGGCGGCGATATTCGGGTTGAAGCCTCGGTGGGCGATCTGGAGATTTCTTCCCTGGGCGGAAACATCTGGCTGAAAGCCATTGCCAGGGGACGAGTGCAATCGGGTGGCGGAAACATTGAAGTCGTGCGCTCGATGGGCGCTCTGCTGGCACGCACAGCGGGTGGCAACATCATTCTGGGCGAAATGGGCGGAGCGGTTACCGCCGAGAGCGGGGGCGGTAATATCCGCATTGGCGTGGCTCACGGAACGGTGATGGCCAGCACTGCGCTGGGCAACATTGAACTCTGGAAGCTGGCGCAGGGTGCCGAAGCACACACCGGCATGGGGCAGATTACCGCCGAGTTCATCGGAGACCGGAACTCAATGCGGAATTCCGAGTTGGTGACCTCGATGGGCGATATCGTGGTGTACATTGCGGCGACAGTTCCGTGCAACATCCACGCCGTCACCGGAGCGAGTCCGGCACACCGCATCTTCAGTGACTTTCCGGACCTGAAGATCACCAATGGCGCTGTTGAGTACGGACCCCACAGCATTGCTGCGGATGGAGCCATTCACGGCGGCGGTTCGCTGATCGAAGTGCGAACCATGATCGGGCAGATCGAGTTGCGTAACGCCCGGTAACCCGGTTCACATTTTCTTCGAATCTCAATTGTCCGCAGCAACAACAGAGGCCTTCATGCGCGCTGTCATCATGAGGGTGCGGTTATTTCCGATTACGTATTCGTGCGTTGGTTGTTCCTGTTTGGTGTTTCCGGTCCACGCGGATGTTCCTCGGACGAGGCTATTTGCTTGACAGGTAGAGTCTCCACTTTTAATATCTGCTCACTTCATTCGCTGCGGCATATTTCTACAAATGCGACATCATGCAAGGTTGCGATTTCCCGCACATTTCGTTGAGTTCAGTTTCCACCGGAAGAAATTTACGCAGGAGGGTACATGTCTGGACAACATGCTTTTGGACGCTTGCTCCATTGCCATCTACGCGGTCTATCCATAGTTTTCTTCTGTATCATGCTCTCGCTCGGATGTGCCTATGCGGAAGACGGCATCGTTGTTCCGCAACTGGTCAAGTTTAGCGGGACCATCTCCGGCGCTCCAGCCGGAACCGTCGGCGTGATCTTCGCGCTTTACAAGGATCAAACCGGGGGCGCGCCGCTCTGGCAGGAAGTTCAGAACATCACGGTGGACGCCAGTGGT
>Ga0181520_10001528_pt1 | contig 46615 bp, 48 predicted proteins | sample PEATcosm2014_Bin_29_FD_132451 | JGI IMG/M metagenome (GOLD analysis project Ga0181520, IMG submission 132451) | Peatland microbial communities from MTU Mesocosm Facility, Houghton, MI, USA - PEATcosm2014_Bin02_30_metaG | ecosystem: Environmental > Terrestrial > Soil > Wetlands > Peat | place... | reverse complement strand
CGAGCCTTTCTATCAGCGCGCGCTCGCCATCCCGGAGCTGACGCCTGAGGTCAAGGCCTGGCTTGGGCACATTACGGCCTCGCTTGCTTCCTCGGTCAACAAACTCGATGAGTTGCCCGTCCGTGCCGCGGCCATCCTGCACTTTGATCCCGCAGCCGCCCTCGCCGCACCGGAGAACGCTGAAATTTTCAGCCTCGAAACTTCGCCCAAGGTGCTCGATGTCTTCGCCGCCAAGATCGCCGCTGAACCCGAGCCGATTGAAGCCGCCCGCTTCAAAGCGCTCGTCAAGGAAGTGCAAAAAGAAGCCGGGGCCAAAGGTCCAGCGCTCTTCCATCCCATTCGCATCCTGCTTACCGGCGTGCAATCCGGGCCGGAGTTCGACAAACTGGTGCCGCTGATGGAAGAAGGTTCACGGCTGGCTCTGCAACAGCCAATTCTCAGCGTAAAACAGCGCGTCGCAGCCTTCCTCGAAGCCCAGCGCACGCCGCGCTAAGCCTCCCGGGTCGAAGTTCCTGCTATGTGCACGCGCCGTTACCCGAGGCGTGCATATAGCGAGGTTCATATCTGCGCTTCCGCAGCGAGCCCCGCGAACCTAAGCTGCTCTCTTGTAGACATCCCGTAGCGTACGAATCTGGTCCAGGGCGGCGGAAATGCTCTCTGCTTGTTCTTCGACGACGCGGTGCATCTCGGGCGGGAGTCCGGCCTGCAGTGCTGCCCGGTAATGGTGCTGAGCGTTGCTCTCGCCCACCTCCACGGACTCCAGAACGCTGGCATCGCCACCGCCCAGTCTGTTCTTCAGATCAATCCAGGCGCGGTGCAATTGATTCGCAAGGCTGGGACCGCGGCTGGGGTCAGCCTCACCGAGACGAATCGCGATGTGTTCCAGCTCTGCCGCAAATCTAGCTCGCTCCATCGCCCGGTTTGAGAAGAATCCGCGCAGGGCGTGATTCCTTGCGAGTTCAGCGGCTTCCAAGTAGCCTGCCTGCCCGTCGCGGCAAGTCTCAATCAGCTTTGCAATGATATCGAGGGAGTCGTCGGCCATCGCAGTGCTCACCCTTTCCTCGCAGTAATTTCACCCTCCGGTGAGATGGCGTGAGCGGCCTATAGTTTGTCAGGCGAGTTCTCGATATGCAGCAAACGATTGCAGCATACGAAGAGTTCCGTGTGCCTGATTGTGTCTCCCGGTCCTTGATGAATTGAGGATGAAGCGGCGTCGCGTCGCGCAATTGGCGCGACGCCGCCGTTTGCGGAACTCGCCTACGCCGCTTTTTTGTACGCGTCGCGCAGAGCTCGTACCCGGTCATGGGCCGCGAACACGAACTGCGCCTGTTGCTCCACGATGACGAATACATCGGCAGGAAGGCCGGATTCCAGCGCATTCTGATAATTCTTCTTGGCGTTGTCCTCACCAGCTTCCACGGATTCAAGAATGCTGGCATCCCCTGCGCCCAGCTTCTCCTTCAGGTTAAGCCAAGCGCGGTGCAACTTGTTTGCCATACTCGGACTGCGGTCGGGGTCGGATTCGCCGAGGCGTTGCGCGATATTTTCCAGCTCTCCCGCAAATCGCGCCCGCTCCAAAGACTGACGGTTAAAAAACTCTTTCAGCTCGGAATCCTTCGCGTGTTCGGCGGCGTCGCGGTAGCCTTCCTGTCCGTCGCGGCAAGTTTCAATCAGCTTGTCAATATGATCCAGCGTGTCATTCACCATTTCAGCGCTCATCCTTTGCTTGCGTTAATTCACTTATCAAGCCATGAGATGGCATGCGCGGGGCCGGGTTTGCAAGCCAACTCTCGAATCCTGTGATTGAATATTGTCATGAGTAAGACCAACGCCTGCCGCATTCTGGATTCGCTCGGCATTCCCTACGAGCTGCGCGAATATGAAGTGGACCCGGACGATCTCTCCGCCGAAAACGTTGCCGCCAAGGTTGGCTTTCCGCCCGCCCAGGTCTTCAAAACCCTGGCCGTACAGGGTGACCGCCATGGCGTGGCCGTCGCCGTGATCCCCGGAAATTACGAACTCGATTGCAAAGCCCTCGCTCATTGTACCGGCGACCGCCGCGTGGAGATGCTTCCGCTCAAACAAGTGCAGAGTGTCACCGGCTATATTCGCGGCGGTGTCACCGCTCTCGGAATGAAGAAGGACTATCCCGTATTCGCCGATGAAACCATCGAATTATGGGACACGGTTTGCGTCTCCGCCGGACAACGCGGCTTGCAGATCGTCATCGCTCCCGCGGATTATCTGCGCGCGACCGCCGCCACCGTGGCCGGGATTTCACGCGAGAAGCAGTAATCGTCTGCTGCCCGCGCAAAACAATCCCGCTCGATCACTTGAGCGGGAATCCTGCGGACGATCTTCCTTACCGGCGATTCGAGCTGTACCTATGCCTCCCGGCTCCATCGCCGAATGCTGCCGATCTCCTCGGTTGGAATCCTCAGGTACTCCAGAAACTGCTGATGCTCTTCCGGTGCCTGCTCTTCGAATTGTTTGTGCCAGCGCCGCATATCTTCTTCGCTAAAGCCGGCGGCGTGCATGATCGAAACCCATTTTTCCTTGTTCATCTCTGACGCCATATCCAATCTCCTCCACTTGCCATCGTCGGCCCGTAACAGCCGCAGAATGGCCATTCTGATGCTCGCGAAGGGTTTCGATCTCCCGGTCGAGTTCGAGCAGACGGCGTTGCAAAACCGTGCTTGCCGCATTCGACGGCTCGTCAAGAAGCTGCCGGATATCGCTCAGCCGCAGCCCCGCATCCCGATACGCGCAGATGCTCTCGAGCCGCTCCACCTGTTCCGTCGTGTAGCGGCGGTAGTTGGATGCAGAGCGGCCCGCTGGCGGCAGCAGTCCGATCGACTCGTAGTAGAGCAGCGTCGTGCGGCTGAGCCCGCAGCGCCTGGCGAGTTGGGAGACCGTTAACATCGCAGCACCTCTACTCTCCACCCGCCAGCCGTAGACAGGTCAACCGATATTTTTCGAGAATGTTTTGCCGGGCAAATATTGTTTGGCGGCCAACTGACCTCCGTTCGCGGACGCCCAGTCTCTTACCGCAGCAGCCTTCGCAGTGCCGGCTCCAGTTCCGCGTCTTCAAAGCTGAATCCCGCCTCCAGCAGATGCCGTGGAATCACCCGTTGACTGGCCAGCAGCATCTCTTCGCCCATCTCTCCGGCCAACGCGCGCAGCACCAAGGCGGGGACCGTCAGCAGCGTAGGCCGGTGCAGAACCCGCCCCAGAGTCCGGGTGAACTCCCGATTGGTCACCGGATTGGCCGAGGCCACGTTCAGCGCCCCGTGTACCTGCTCGTTTTCCACTGCAAACACAAAGGCGCGAACCGCATCCCGGCGGCTGATCCAGCTCCACCACTGGCGTCCGTTGCCGAATTTTCCGGCCACTCCCAAGCGAAAAGCGGGAAGCATTTTGGCCAGTGCGCCGCCTTCGGTGTCCAGCACCAGAGCACTGCGCATGTGGGCCACTCGAACCCCGGACATCGCCGCTGGTTGCGCGGCGTCCTCCCAGTCGCGGCACACCTCGGCCAGAAAACCCAGCCCCGGTTCGCTTTCTTCCACCAACTCTTCGTCGCCGCGGCTGCCGTAGTAGCCAATGGCGGAGGCGCAGATCAACGCATGTGGCTTCCCGGTTCTCACGAATGTCTGCGCCGCCGCACGTGCCAGGCCCGCCGTTCCAATCACCCGGCTGCTGCGGATCTCAGCCTTGGCCTGCTCCGTCCACAGCGTCGCCACCGGCCTTCCCGCAAGATGCACGATGACGTCAAACTCAGCCATTCGCGCGGCTTCCAGCGCGGATTCGGACTGCCAGAGCACGTCTCCCTCCCGCAGCTTAGCCCGGTCGCGAACCAGCCTGTAAACCTCGTGCCCCTTCGTCCCCAACAACGAGCTAATTTCCCGTCCGAGGAACCCGCTTGCCCCGCTGACCAGCACTTTCATGGCAACCTTCCCGCCCCAGAATCATTCTGCGTTGTCACCGCATCGGATGCAATAGGAGCAGCTTGCAGACTATCCTGCGTGCCCTAAAGGAGGTTACAGGCTAAAATCAGATATGGCGAGCTTTCGCGAGCAGGTAGCGACGAATGTTTTAACCGTTACGCGGTTTCGCGACCTGCTGAAGATTGCCCGCGCCAACCGGCCCACCGACGACCTCGATATCATCCGCCGCGCCTACGAACTTTCCCTCGAACATCACTCCGGACAGCAGCGCGCCTCCGGCGAGCCCTATCTCGTGCACCCCCTGGAAGTGGCGATTTTACTGGCCGAAATGAAGCTCGACACCACGGCCATCGCCGCCGGACTGCTGCACGATTCGGTCGAAGACACCATCCTCACCACCGAGCAAATTCAAGAAAAATTCGGCGAGCAAGTTGCCCACATCGTCGAGGGCGTAACCAAGATCAGCAAAATTGATTTCGCTTCGCGCGAAGAAGCGCAGGCGGAAAACGTGCGCAAGATGATGCTCGCCATGGTGGACGACATTCGTGTCGTGCTCATCAAACTGGCCGATCGTCTGCACAATATGCGCACCTTGCAGCATCTTTCGCCCGAGCGGCAGGCGAAAATTGCCAAGGAAACTTTGGAGATTTATGCCCCGCTCGCTCACCGCCTCGGCATGGGCAAGGTTCGCGGCGAGCTAGAGGATCTCTCTTTCCCCTACGTCGATCCAGTCGGCTACAAAGTGGTCTTCGAGCAGGTCGAGGCCTTGCGCAAAGACGGCGATCGCGCTCTCGCTCGCATGTCGGAGACCATTCGCAAGAAGTTGCGCGAGGCCAACATCAACATCGTGCGGGTCGATTCGCGCATCAAGCGCATGTACTCCATCTATCAAAAGGTGATCAAGCAGAAAATCACTCCTGACCAGATGTACGATCTGCTGGCGCTGCGCATCATCACCTATTCGGTGAATGACTGTTACGCCGTGCTGGGAATCATTCACAACGCATGGCGTCCGGTGCCGGGCCGCATCAAGGACTTCATCGCCATGCCGCGCCCCAACCTCTACCAGTCGCTGCACACCACGGTCATTGCCGAGGACGGCCATCCCTTCGAGGTGCAGATCCGCACCGAAGAGATGCACAAGATGGCCGAGGAGGGCATCGCCGCCCATTGGAAGTACAAGGATGGTCCCATCTCCGCGCGCGACGAACAGCGTCTCGCCTGGTTGCGCCAGGTCGTTGAATGGCAGCGCGAGATGGCCGATCCCAGCGAGTTCCTCTCCACCCTGAAGATCGATCTCTATCCGGAGGAGGTCTACACCTTCACTCCCAAAGGCAAGGTCGTCGTTCTGCCACGCGACTCCTCACCCCTCGACTTTGCCTACACCGTGCATACCGAGGTCGGACACTCCTGCGTCGGCGCCAAGGTCAACGGGCGCATCGTTCCGCTGCGCTCCAAGCTGCGCTCCGGAGACATTGTCGAGATCATGACCCAGGCTGGGCACAATCCCAGCCGCGACTGGTTGGGCATCGTCAAAAGCTCGCGTGCCCGCCAGAAAATTAAACACTGGCTCAACATCCACCAGCGCGAGCGCGCCATTGAAATCGGCCGCAAGCTGATCGAAAAGGAAGCGCGCAAGTATCGCATCGCGCTCAAGGAAATCAAGGACCCCGAGCTGCTGAAAGCGGCGGCCGAATACGGGGTCAACAAAGTGGACGACCTCATGGCCGGCATCGGCTATGGTAAGTACTCCGCCCGCTCTGTGCTCGCCAAGGTGTCGCCCGGCAGCAATCTGCAGCCCGGCGAAGAGCAGCAGGGCTTGGCCTCGGCGGTCAAGCGCGCCTTCGGTGGTTCGTCGGACAGTGCCGCCCTCACCGTGCGCGGCACCGACGATCTGCTCGTCTATCGCGCCCGTTGTTGCAACCCCATTCGCGGTGAGGAAATTGTCGGCTACGTCACCCGCGGCAAAGGCGTCGCCGTGCATAGCAAAAATTGCTCCAACGTGCAGAACCTGATGTACGAACCCGAGCGCCGTCTGGCCGTCGAGTGGTCGCACAAGGAGCCGCGCATTGCCGGCGCGCTGCCCGCCTATCCCGTCAAACTCGTGGTCTCCACCGATGATCGTCCCGGCATGGTTACCCAGGTCTCCGCCGTCATCAGCGGCGAGGATGCCAACATCCGCCACATCGAAGCCAAGACCGGCGGCGACTTCGCCGTCATTGACATCATCTTTGAAACCCGCGACGTCAATCACCTCAATCGCATCATCACCGGCATCCGCCGCATTCATGGCGTGCGTGATGTCGAGCGCGTCCAGAGGCTGAATAACTGATTCCGGAGTCACTCATACTTATGTCGCGCTTCGCCGAAAAATCGCAGAAATCCCCGAAACAACCAGGCGCTCTGCCCATTCAGATCCAGGCCGTCGAGTTCGCTTTCCTCTCCCTGCAACGCACCCAGCGCGGACTGGTGGGAATGCTGGCGACCTGTTTCGTCCTCGGCATGACGGTTTTTCACGGGCCGCCGGGAACCCTCGGCACGCGCACCTTTCTGCCCATCATCTTCTCCACCACTCTGCTCACCTTTGCCTACACCGTCCGCAACGCCATGGTGCTGCCCGCGCTCTCCGAGCTGCGCCGCAACCCGCGCGACCCCAAGCTCCTCCAGCGTTGGAGCCGCAACAATCTCATCATGCAGTCGCTGTGCGCCGCCGTCGGATTGCTCGGTTTTGCCATGCAGTTGATGGGCGCTCCCACCGCTATTGCGCTCACTCTCTACGCCATCGCCATCGCCTATCTCTTTCTGCTGCACCCCATCAAACCCTAGTCGCAGCACCCACAGAGAAGTTAGGAAGCTGGCCTAATAAATACGTCGGGTGCCCCAGGTTCGCGCCGTGCAGTTCGGCGATAACCTGGGAATCCACGCCCTCCAAGTCTGCGGTCGTGTGCTCTTGCTTCTGCCCTTGCTCTTGCTTCTGCCCTTGTTCTTGCTTCTGCCCTTGCTCTTGTTCCTGCCGTTGTTCTTGTTCTTGTGCTCGATGGATCGTTCGAAAGGTATGTATTTTTTGAGAGTCTCATCCTGAGCGCCGCGAAGGACCCCTACTGGGCTCAAGTCGCCTGCGCGGCCTCAAGTTTTCCGCCCGCCTCGATTTTTGATCGAATAGAGCAGCGCGCCACAGTTCCACAAGCAGGCCGCACGATTTAGAATTTCCATCTTAGAATTTCCAAGGAGCAAGACCCATGCGCGAAGTCATTGCCACTGAAAACGCCCCCCGGGCCATCGGCCCTTATTCGCAGGCCATCCGCGCCAACGGCTTCGTCTTCGTCAGCGGCCAGATTCCGGTGGACCCAACCACCCAGAAGATCGTCGAGGGTAGCGTGGCTCTCCAGACCGAGCAGGCACTGATCAACCTGGAGGCAATTCTGCAGGCCGCCGGCAGCAGTCTCGACAAGGTCGTGCGCACCACTGTCTATCTCAAGGACATGGGCGAGTTCGCCGCCATGAACGATGTCTACGAGCGCTTCTTTCCCCAGGATGCGCCCGCCCGTTCCACCGTCGAAGTCGCCCGCCTCCCCAAGGATGTCCGCGTCGAAATCGATGCCATCGCCCTGGCCGGGTAACGCTCGTTATTTCCGGATAGCTGCCCTGCTCTTACTGGAAATCTCCGCTACTTCGGCGTAGAGTTGCTGCCCGTGAGCAGCACTCGTCGGAAGGAGACCGATGAAACAGCGAGCATTTGCGTGGAACTCCTGGCCTGCGCCTTTTGTGGCATTCGCGTTTTTCCTTCTTTATGCCGCCGCCCTATCCGCCCAAACTCTGAAGATCATCTCGCCCGCCGATGGCACCGTGGTCAACCCCGGCGATCTCCTCCGCGTATCGGCGGTCGCCTCCGGTGCAAAGTTCGACATGGTGATGTTGATTGGCGAAAACCCCCTCGGCTTCTTTCCCCCGGTGCACGAGGACCCCTACGAATTTTCGGTTCCAATACCATCCGATATCGCCCTGGGTGAGCACCACCTGACGGTCACCGGCAACATCGTTCCAGGGCAGGGCATCGAGGCCGGTGATTCGATCTCAATTGACATTGAACGTCCCGACGCCCCGGTCAAATTGCACGTTGAACCTTCCATGCTCGGCCTGCGTATCGGTGACATGGGCTATCTCGGCCAGATCAGAGCCGAGTTCGCGGACGGAAGCACGCTCGATGTCAGCCAATCCACCCAAATCTCGTACCGGTGTGATGCCCCTGCCATCGTCAAACTGAATCCTTACGCCCAACCCTTTGTGGAGTCGAACACCATGATGAAAGCCCTGGCCCCCGGCGTGGCAAACATCACGGTGAGTTACGGCAAGCTTTCATCCCGCGTCGTCGTAGGGGTCTCGCAGCCGGTAAATGTCGTGCCCTCCGGCGTCCAGGTTAACCAGTCGCAGACGCGCCAGCTCTATGTGCAGCTTGCCATGCAAGAAGAAACCAATCACGCCGTCACCTGGTCCATTCAACCCGAGGTGGGCAGCATTGGCGCTGACGGACCCTACACCGCGCTCTACACTGCGCCGTCCTCGGTCACCGCACCGGTCCGCGTGATCGTTACCGCCACCAGCGTTGCCGACAAGACATGGTCCGGCTCGGCCGAACTCGAGGTGCTGCCTCCCATCGCCATCCACGTCCGGCCAACTTCCGTAAAGCTAAAGAGCGGTATGGCGCAGAGGTTTTCGATTCTGGTGACAAATACCTTGGACCAATATGTGAACTGGACGTTGACCCCGCCCGAAGCAGGCACCCTGATGCTCGCAAAACCAGGCGATCATTGCCCGATGGGCCCGCAAACGAACGTTGTGTACAAAGCGCCCGCCGTAATCAAGTCTCCGCAAACCGTGACCATCACGGCGACTAGGCAGGCCGATACCGGCAAAAGCGCATCCGCGTCCATTGTTCTTGTACCTTGATGGCGAATTAGCCCTCACCCCCGCGCGAGCCTATACGGCTTTGCTAATGGCCAGCTATACGATTTCGATAATGGATGGGTGCCCTGTCCCCAACTCCCGCCGCAGCCACTCCACCCTGCGCCGCCACGCCACGGCCAGCACGCAGCCAATGCTGATCAGTCCCGCGCTCAGCCCGAACCACAAACCGCGCACTCCCCAGCCGCGCTCAAAGCACAGCCATGCCCCCAGCGGTAAGCCAATCAGCCACCAGCCCACAAAGTCCGTAATCATCGCAATGCGCGTATTGCCCGAGCCGCGTAGCGCCCCAATGGCGGTCACCTGCACGCCATCAAAAAACTGGAAGACCGCCGCAATGGCCAGCAGTGAAACTCCAACCTTCGCAACTTCCGGGTCGTAGGTAAAGATGTGCACAATCCGCAGTGGCCACGTCCACAGCACAATGGCTGAGCAGCTCATAAAACTCGCACTCAGCGCCACTCCGCTCCAGCCGCTCACGTGGGCCGCCTCCGCGTCGCGCCGTCCAATGGCGTTGCCCACCCGCACCGACGTAGCCTGCGCCACCCCCAGCGGCACCATAAACGTCAGCGACGCCATGATCAGCGCAATCTGGTGCCCGGAGACCGCCACCGCGCCCAGCCGTCCGGCAACCAGGGTGCTCGCCGAAAACACGCCCACCTCCAACGCAATCTGCGCCGCCGCCGGCGCGCCCAGCCGCACAATCCGCCCGATGCGCTTCCCGTAAAACTCCCCTGCGTAATGCAGCAGATGCCAGTGCTCGCGCCGATTGCGCCACCCCATGTAGCCGAGCAGTACGCAAGCCATGTAGCTGCGCGCCAGCGCCGTCGAAATCCCCGACCCCGTCGCGGACAGCGCCGGCAGTCCAAAGTGCCCATAAATCAGCGCGTAGTTGCCCACAAAGTTGATCAGGTTTGCCGATACCATGGCGAACGCCACCATCTTCACCCGGTGCGTCCCCTGCAAAAACACCCGCATGGCCACAAACCCCATCTGCGCGGGCAGTCCGCAGGCCATGGCATAGAGGAAGGGTTTCGCCTGCCGCACAATCTCCGGCGCAATCCCCATCGGGGTCAGCAGCCAGCCGCTGGCGGCCACCAGCCCGGCGCACAGCACTCCGAGAGGCAGCGCCAGTTGCGCCCCTGCCCAAAGCGTGCGGAAGCACTCCGCCATCCGTCCCGCCCCAAAGTCCTGCGAGACCATCGCGTCGGTGCCCAGCAGCAGGCCTTCGCAAACAATCGCAAACACCACGAAGACCGCCGAGCCCAGACTGACCGCGGCCAGCGCCGTCGGCCCTACCCGGCCGATCATGGCAATGTCCACAAAGTTCATGGACATCCACCCCACCTCGCCCATCACAATCGGCACCGCCAGGCGCAGCAGAGAAGGCATCTCGCGACGGATTTGGTCGAGCCGGATCATCCAGGTTTCCACGCTTTCGTTCTGTGTTTCCCTCTTACGTTTTGTTCCCTGTTTCGCCGGTGCCCCACTATCCGCCGTTGTTGGCAGATAGTGGGATTGTTCCCCATTCCGGAACAGCAAAAAGCCCCCACCGAAGCGGAGGCCTGCATTTCTCCTGGCGCGGAGCGTAATCCGCCGTCCAGCGCGCGGAGTTACATCGCTACTTACCCTTTGGTGACTTTGCCGCTGCGCAAGCAGCCCGAGCAAACCCGAATTTTCTTCGTGTTCGTCGTGCCCGCAACCTTGGCCTTCACCGGATGCAGGTTCACGTTCCAGCGGCGGCGGGTCTTATTGTTGGCGTGCGAAACGTTATTGCCGAACTGCGGACCTTTGCCGCAGACTGAACAAACCTGTGCCATGACTAACTCCAAAATTGTGGAACCGCTTGGGCTTTCGACCGCTTTGTAGCAGCATGGAGTGCAACCTGGAAGTGCGACACAATCTGCAACTTAATCTGCAACCCAGGGGGGCAACCCAAGAAAGTAACGCGCGGAACCTGAAATGAACTAATAGAGGCTGGTCGCCAAAATCTGATTCTACCCGAGCCTGTGGATTTCAGCAACCCGACCACGCAATCCACCGCCCATAGATTACACTAACTGTCATGCCCGTAGCCCAACCCGCCTCCATCAAGGTCCACAAAACCAGCGGCACTACCATGGAAATCGCCTGGAAAGATGGCCACCAGAGCACCTACACCTTCACTTATCTGCGTGACGCCTGTCCCTGCGCAACGTGCAACGAAGCGCGCCAAAAGGCTCATCGCGAGCCCGGCCAGCCCGCCGACCCTGCGTCCTCCGGCCCCCTGCAGATGTTCAAACCCCAGCTCCGTCCCACGGAAGTCGCCAAGGTAGGCAATTACGCCATCCACTTTGATTGGAACGACGGCCACAAGACCGGAATCTTTTCCTGGGACTACCTCCGCGAGTGGTGCCCCTGCGACGAATGCCGCACCGCCCGCCACGCCGCCGACGGCCTCGAACAAGACATCGACAACCACCCTCCCCGCGTCCAGTAAACGCGCGGGAAGCACCGCCTGCAAATAGGTGGCCCAAATCCGCCCTCAGTTGGCGAATGTGGGGCAGTTGACCTTGTATTTGACTTCAACCTTTGAACTTTGAAACCTGGGTCACTCCCCTCAAACCTGTTACTCTTTTCCTAGACCCTCTTCTCATGGACTTTCTCTCCAAGCTCAATCCGCAACAGCGCGAAGCGGTGGAAACCGTGCGTGGTCCTGTGCTCATTCTGGCCGGTGCCGGATCGGGCAAAACCCGGGTCATCACCTATCGCATCGCCTACCTGGTCGAGCACGAGAACGTCCCCGCCGACCGCATCCTGGCCGTCACCTTCACCAACAAGGCAGCCGCCGAGATGGCCGAGCGCGTCCATCAGCTCATCGGCCAGAATTCCCTTGCCAAGCCCGCCATCAGCACCTTTCACTCCTTCTGTGTGCGCATGTTGCGCCGCGACATCAACGCCCTCCAGATCGGCGGCAAGGGCTACACCCGCGACTTCGTCATCTACGACGAAGGCGATCAGCAGCAGGTCGTCAAGTTGGCCATCAAGCGCCTCGGCATCGACGACAAAAAGCTCACGCCGCGCAGTGTCCTCTCGCTCATCTCCTCGGCCAAGAACCACATGCAGGACCCGCAGGAGATGTACCTCAACTCCGCCGAGCCCAAGATGGAGCGCATCGCCCACATCTACAAGATTTACAAAGACGAGTTGCTCAAGGCCAACGCCCTCGACTTCGACGATCTCCTGCTCGAGAGTGTCCGACTGCTCAAGGCTGACCAGGCCACACGCGAAAAATATCAGCGCCGCTACCAGTTCATGCTGGTCGATGAGTATCAGGACACCAACCGTCCGCAATACGAAATCATGTGCGCCCTTGCCGGAACCCACCACAATCTCTGCGCCGTGGGCGATGAGGATCAGTCGATCTATTCCTGGCGCGGTGCCGACATCAACAACATCCTCGACTTCGAGAAGAATTTTCCCGAGGCCAAAATCATCCGCCTGGAGCAGAATTACCGCTCCACTCAGCCCATCCTGCAGGCTGCTTCGGCCGTGGTCGCCAACAACGTCCAGCGCAAGGGCAAGAACCTCTGGACGGCGCGTGAGGGCGGCAGCAAAATCGGCTTCTACGACGCTCCCGACGGCGAAAACGAGGCGCTGTTTGCCGCCGACTTCATCTCCCGCTGGGCCCAGTCCCGTGCCCGCGAGGGCCTGGAGAACAAGTCCGCCATCCTCTACCGCACCAACTCGCAGTCGCGCCTGATGGAGGAGGCGCTGCGCCGCTACAACCTCAACTACAACGTCGTCGGCGGCTTCAGCTTCTATGAGCGGGCGGAGATCAAGGACATGATCTCCTACCTCAAACTCATCCTCAATCCCGAGGACTCCGTGGCCCTGATGCGCGTCGTCAATACCCCCGTCCGCGGCATCGGCAAAACCACCATGGAAACCGTCGAGCGCGTCGCCTTGGAGACCAACCTCTCGCTCTGGGGAGCCTTGCAGCAGGTGGTCGATCAGCGCCTGCTTCCCGCCCGCGCCTGCGCCGCCCTCGCCAGCTTCCGCGATCTAGTTCGCGACGCCCGCTCCTTGGTCACTGGCGAGTTCGCCGAGCGCATGGAGGCCACCGCCGCCGCGCCTTCCGTCGCCGCGCCTTCCGCCGCAGACCAGGCCAGGACTGTGGCCTCTGCAAATCCAGCTTTCGGCCTTGAATGGGGAAAGGTCGTCCCCAAAGTCGTCCCTATCGCCCAAGAAGCCTCCGACGCTTCCCTCGACGCCCAGCATGGCTTTGATTTTGGCGATGCCGACGACAGCTTCGATGTCAGCGAATTTGGCGTCCCAGCGCCCGAGGTCGGCAGCGCAGAGTTACCCGATGCTGAGACTCCGGAAGCCAACGCCACCGACTTCAATCCCTTCTCCGATGCCACCGATTTTTCGCCCGATGCGCTCGAACAGGAAGCGTCCGACGAAGTCGCCGCTGAACCCCAGCCCGAGCCGCTGCCAAAGGTTTCCACCGCCGAGGTGCTCAAGTTCCTCATCGACCGCACCAAGTACATCCAGCTTCTGGAGGCCGAGGACTCACCCGACTCTCAGGCGCGCATTGAAAATCTGAAGGAACTCTCCAACGCCGCCATGGATTCGCGCGACCGTGGCGAGGGCATCAGCGACTTCCTCGACCACGCCGCCCTGGTCAGCGACGTCGATCAGTTTGACGATTCCCAGCAGATCACCCTGATGACCCTGCACGCCGCCAAGGGCCTCGAATTCCCCCTGGTCTTTCTCGTCGGCATGGAGGAGGGTCTGTTCCCGCACTCGCGTACCCTGCTCTCGCCCACCGAGATCGAGGAGGAGCGCCGTCTCTGCTACGTCGGCATGACCCGCGCCATGGACACCCTCATCCTCAGCCGCGCCCACTACCGCCGCCGCTACGGTACGGATACCCCCGAGCCCTCAACCCCCTCGCGCTTCCTCGAAGAAATTCCCATTGAGCTGCTCGAAGACGTCGGCTCCCCCGGAAAGATCAAAGGTTCCACTCCGCGCTTCCAGGAGTACGGCTCGGCCCATTACGACTACGAAAACGAGGACCAGTCCGCCAACGCGTGGGGCAGCCGTTCGCGCCAGAAAAGCGCGCCCAAGACCACCTATACCGGCCAGTCCTACAACTCCATTGACAACATTGCTGACTTTTTCGCCTCCCGCGGCAAAAAGTTTTCCCGTCCGGAGATGGACCTCGACAAGCCCTCCGGGGGCCGTGGATTGCGCAAAGGAGACCGCGTCCGCCATCCGAAATATGGCGAAGGAGTGGTCTATCATCGAGAAGGAGATGGGGAAGACGCCAAGATTACGGTACAATTTCAAGGTCACGGCCTGAAGAAGCTTGTCGAAAAATACGCTCAGCTCGTCAAGGCGTAACGAATCGGCATGGCGCCCCATATTTGCATGGTGCCCCATATCTGCCATAGTTAGCAGATGTGGGTAGGAATCAGCCTAAGCCGCATTCGTGCCACTGATAACGGCCACACCGCGCCCACGCGCAGAATCGATTCGCAAAGGAAACCAGAACATGCCCAACACCACTGCTCTCCCCAAGGAAGAACGTAAGTCGGCCAAGCGCGCAGCGCGCAAGAAGGCCGCTCCCAAGGCTGCCCGCACTCACGAACGCGGCGCGGCAAAACAGAAAGTCAAGAAAGCAGCCCGCGGAACCTCCAAGCGCTAAGCCGCGTTTTCTATCGAAGCACGGGTGCCCCATATTTGCCGCAGTTGGCAAATGTGGGGTAGTTGACTTTGCCTTCGACATTTCTCCTGCTTTCCCCACCCCCTCGATTTTCCCCACCCCGTCTGCAGAAGATACTGGTGGCCCATTTCTGCCGCAGTTGGCAGAAGTGGGGCAGTTGACTTTGCTCTTGACGTGCTTTTGACGTTGCTCCCGCTCCTCCCACATCCTCGATTTTCCCCACCCATACCCACGCCTCCAGTTTTCGCGTAGGTGGTATCCGCTTTGCTTGTTATCATCTGCTCTGGATCCTTCCACTCACATTTCCACGGTTTTGACGTTGTAAGCCGGGAAGCAGGAGCAATCCGCTGGCGAATCAACTTTTTGCCCGTAAGTCGATCGACCGGCTTATTTCCGAGGCTGCCGAACCCGGTCACCAGTTGAAGAAAACTCTCGGTCCCTGGTCGCTCACCGCGCTCGGAATCGGCGCCATCATCGGCTCGGGCATCTTCGTCCTCACCGGAACTGCTGCCGCCGGCGAACACTTTGAAGTTCCTTCCATCCTCCACGCCCAGGTCATGGACGTGCTCTGGAATCTCGCCACCAAGGGCAATCTTCACGGTGCGCTCATGCATGGCCGTCCCGCCGCCGGACCTGCCATTGCCATCTCGTTCATCCTGGTCGCCATCGCCTGTTCGTTCGCCGGACTCTGCTACGCCGAACTGGCCTCCATGATCCCCATTGCCGGTTCCGCCTACACTTACAGCTACGCCACCCTCGGCGAAATTTTCGCCTGGATCATCGGCTGGGATCTCATCCTCGAATACGCCGTCAGCAACGTCGCCGTCTGTGTCGGCTTTGCCGGATACCTCAAGGCTCAACTCGCGCAATTCGGCCTGGTGCTGCCCGAACGCTGGTCTTCCCCCGTCTATGCCGACGGCAAGTGGACCGGTGCGTTCTTCAACATCCCCGCCTTCCTCGTGGTCATGATTCTCAGTTGGCTTCTGGTGCGCGGCGTGCGTGAATCCGCCAAGGTCAACAACGTCATGGTAGCCGTCAAGATCGCGGCCATCGCGCTCTTCCTCGTGGTCGGCGGCAGCCTCGTCCACAAATCCAACTGGGTGCCGTTCGCCCCCTCAGGATTCAGCGGCGTCCTCACCGGCGGCGCCATCGTCTTCTTCACCTACATCGGTTTCGATTCGGTCTCCACCGCTGCCGAAGAGTCGCGCAACCCACAAAAAGATATCCCCTTCGGCATCATCGCCTCGCTCGTCGTCTGCACCATCCTCTACGTCGGCGTCGCCCTCGTTCTGCTCGGCATGATGAAGTATTCCGTCTTCGGCTCCGGCCCTGCCGCCGAGGCCCCGGTGGCCTACGCCTTGCAGCAGCTCGGAGCCCGTCCCGTCTGGCGCTCCGTCATCATCATCGGTGCCCTCACCGGTATGTTGAGCTCTCTGCTGGTCTTCCAGTACGGCCAAACCCGCATCTGGTTCGCCATGTCGCGCGACCGCCTGCTGCCGGAGTTCTTCTCCCGCATCCATCCCCGCTTCAAAACCCCGCACTGGTCCACCTGGATCGCCGGTCTTGCCGTCGGCCTGCCCTCCGGCCTGGTCGATATCGGTGACGCCGCCGATCTCTCCAATATCGGCACGCTCTTCGCCTTCGTCCTCGTCTCCCTCGGCGTGATCTTCCTCCGCCGCACTCAGCCCGACCGTCCCCGAGGCTTCAAAGTCCCCTTGGTGCCGTGGTTCCCAATCATCTCCGTGCTGCTCTGCGGAGGCCTGATGGCGGGCCTCACCGTCATTACCTGGATTCGCTTCTTCGTCTGGCTCGCCCTCGGCCTGCTCATCTACATCGCCTACAGCCGCCACCGCAGCGAGTTCGCCCCCCACAAGTAGCCGAGTTGTTGATAAGTTTTCGCGTGGATAATAGAAAGCCAGGGGCCCCACATCTGCGTCGTGCTTTCCGACGCAAATGTGGGAAGCAGCCGAACCTACTTGGCTGGAGCCTCAGCTTTCGCAGGCTGCGCGGCCGTTGCGGCTTTCAGCTTCGCCATTGATGCTTCCACCCGCTCCTTGAAGTCACCGCTGTCGTTGTGCTCAAATCCGCTGTAGTTCGAAACCACCTGCATCTCACACTCGCCACCCTTCGATATCAGGGTGACGTGATTGGTTCGCTGCAGGACCGCTCCGGTAACCGTGACGTGAGCCGCGTGCTTCACATTGTAGGAAGCATTCATGATGGCGTCGTCACTGGTCACCACGTTGTAGTTCTCCGGATTACTGAGCGTGTCTTTGACCGCCGGCCATACCTCGCTGCAAGGAATGGGATAGGTGTTCTTGTGGGTCTTGGCCAACGTCGGCAGGGCAAGGGCAAGCGATATCAGTGCCACAACCACAAACCTGGTCTTCATCACGGCATGCCACCTCCTACGGATATGCTTTTCAGAATGTCCAACCGGAACCGAAAGACACGTGAAAGATAGTCCCGAAAGACATTTTGGCAGTGCGCAAAATCGCCTTAGTCGAGCTCACAATCCTGATTCGGAACGCTGGTGGGTGGTCGCGCGGGGCGGCCCACATCTGCCTCGCCCTACCGACGCAAATGTGGGAAAGCAACAGAAGTGCGGTTTACAGCTCTCTTTCAGACTCCCGGCTTACGCTGGCCACTCGGGCCAGCAAGTCTGTCGGGTAAATAGGCTTCGCCAACAGTTCAAAATCGTATCCGCGCCCCCGAACCTTTTCGAGCAGATCCGCTGTCCAGGCGCAACCCGAAAACAGCAGAATCTTACATGCCGGGTGACGCTCCCTGAAGACAACGGCCATCTCCGCGCCGCTCATTCCTGGCATTGCGACATCGCTGATAACCAACTCGGGGCAGCAGGATTCAGCATCACTGAGCGCACTCTCAGCGTTGTAGAACGCTTTGGCCGCGTACCCCGCCTTGCGCAGGATCACGGCCAGAGTGTCAGCAATACACGTTTCGTCGTCCACCACAAAAACAGATATTGGCATCTGCTCCATCCTATTTTCCCGAGTCGAAGGCATAGCTCGTCATGGGCTATGCCGCAGCGTATTCGAAAGAACCCGTCGCAAGATTGATTTCTATGTGCTCTTGCAGGGGTTCGTCCTTGATTGATTCGAGCCGCTCGAATAGCGGCACGATTTGACTTGCAAGATTAGAGCTGGCCGAAACGGCGAGATAGCGGATTAATCGATCGGTCTGCGCCCCGACCGGATGTTTCTCATTTTCGATACGTGAGACATGCTCTTTGGTCAGCCCCAGTTTCCTGCCGAATTGCTCTCCGGTGAAGTCGGTATACTTGCGCAGGAAGCGAATCTCTTTGCCCGTCAACTGAGAAGGTTTTTGTATGAGAGCCTCGGCAATCACTTGCATCAGCTTGTTGATCTCAGAAAGGACGGGCGTGGAACTGCCGCACTTGTCGCACTTGAGCTGCTCCACTCCGCGTAGAGTCACGTTGGTCAGGCCACTTTCGACGAAGACATAATCTCCACAGATGACTGTGGCTTGCTCTCCGCACGCGCAACGCATCCTGCACCTGCCTTTCAACGGTTTTCGGCCTTTATTCCGCAATTGTGAGAATCAACACGCCTTCGATCTCGACAAAGGCGAACAAAATTGTCAATTCCTTCTCGTCAACGGTTTTGCCGTGCACGGTAAAGCGCCAATGTCCAATCGCCGCATCATACTCCGGCTCCCCATCGATGCTCCCATGCCGCAGAACATACAAGCTATCGTTCAAGCTGATCTGCAGCTCCTGGAGCCGTTTCCAGGCACTGGGATGGAATCGGTACTGGTCCTGTTCCAGACAGGCACGCAGGAATTGTTTATTGAAGTGCCTGTCATCGTTCATTTGTTGATAAAATATCAACAAATCAGAAATCTGTCCAGCCGTTTCTCCACGGCCATGTTGGCTGGAGGCCCATCTTTCCATTGTCTTGCGTCGCATCGATGAGCGTCCTGCCGCTGTCCCAATTACAAATGTGCGGAACCTTGCACCCACGCGCGATATTCTTTTGGATGTGCCTGACCGGCAATTCAACACTCACCTCTTCATCCTACTTTTGACGCGGATTGCCGGCTGCCCGACCTTCGCCTCGCTGCCCGACACGATTGGCAAACCAGTAATTCCAGCCTTCGAACCATTACTCATCTCGCCAATCGTTTTCCGCTGATCGCACCATCTGTGGTGCGATTATCCAAAAATCATCCACCCCAAATCGCCCCCAAACCGCACCAGAATCGTTTTTTCCTTTGCCAAACGCGCAATTTCCGCCCCCAACGCCCCCCGATTGTACCCACTGTCAAGCGAGATTTTTCGGAAACTCTCCATAACATACTGATTACACGGCACATACAGTTCCGTACCAACTGAGGGAATCGCCTCCCAAGCCTGCTATTCTGAAGGTAGGTGGAAGCCAGCATAGGGTCGCCAGGAAGTACCGGTCATGTACTCTTAACCATTCTGTTTTCAAATTTTTAGCGAGAAATATAGGGGGGTAGGGGAAGCCCGAAAATACCTTACGCTAAGACCAGCGAGAGTTTTTGCATAGAATGATCCAGTGAACTCCGAATTCATCCGTCGTCTGCCTAAAGCTGAACTCCACCTCCATCTCGAAGGCTCGGTCGATCCGCTGACCCTCAGCCAGCTCAGCGAGAAGCATCACACGCCGTTTCCGTGGGCCAGCAATCGCTATAAGCCCTTGCCCAACTCGCATCGTCCGCTCACCGTTGCCGAGGCCGCCGCCCTCTACGATTACCAGGATTTCACCGGCTTCCTCATCGCCTTCAAATCGGTCACCGAGCGCCTGCGTGATCCCGAGGACTTCGAACTCATCACCTATCGCCTCGTCGAAAAGCTCGCCGCCGAAGGCTGCTTGCACGCCGAGGTCTTCGTCAGCGTCGGCGTCATCTTCTGGCGCGGCCAGGAGTTTGATCCGCTCTTTGAAGGCATGGAACGCGGCCGCCTGCGCGCGGAAAAAGACTTCGGCACCACCCTCTACTGGATCTTCGACGCCGTCCGCCACTTCGGCTCCGAAGAAGCCGCGAAGGTCCTCGCCAAAGCCATAAAGCATCAGTCCAGCAACGTCATCGGCATCGGCATTGGAGGCGACGAGCGCATTGCCGCCCCTGAACTTTTCGCCGAGGTCTACGCGCAGGCTGCGCGCCACGGTCTGCGCCTCAGCGTTCATGCCGGAGAAACCGTCGGCGCGCCCTCCATCTACGGCGCGCTCGATGTCCTCAAGGCCGAGCGCCTCGGCCACGCTCTCCATGCCGGCGAAGACCCCGCGCTCCTCGCCCGCCTCGTCCGTGACCAAGTGCCGTTGGAGCTGTGCCTCACCTCGAACCTGCGCACCAGTTGCTGCCCGGAGATCGCGGCCCATCCCTTGCGCCGCTACTTCGACGCTGGTGCCTTGGTCACGCTCAACACCGATGATCCCGAGATGTTTCAGACGACACTTGTGCGCGAGTATCAGTTGGCGCAAGATGCTTTTGGATTCACCAACGAAGAGTTGCGCCAGCTTGCCGCCAATTCTTTCCGCGCCTCATGGCTTCCCGAGGAGCGCAAACGCGAGCTGTTGAATTTGTTGTGACTGACTCAAGGACGCGAAATCACACGATGACTCATCCCTTGCACATCGGAATCGTCGCCTGCTCCGCCGAAGGCGCCGCCCTCTGCTATCGCACCATCTGCGCCGAAGCTCCGGCCATGCTGGGACGTCATATCCATCCCGAAATCTCCATGCACACCCACTGTCTCGGCGAGTACATGCAGGCCATCGAGCGCGATGACTGGTCGGCCGTCGCCGAACTCATGCTCTCCTCGGCCCGCAAGCTCGAAGCCTGTGGTGCGGATTTCCTGCTCGCGCCGGACAACACCATCCACCGCGCCTTTCGCCCGGTCGCCGCAGCCTCGCCGCTCCCCTGGCTGCACATCGCCGAAGAGGTCGCCAGCGCCGCCCGCGAGCACGGCTTCCGCCGTCTCGCCATCACCGGAACCCGCTACACGATGGATGGCCCGGTCTATCCCGAAATCCTCGCCCACCACGGCATCGAGTACCGTATTCCGTCGCCGCTCGACCGCGCCCGCATCGACCAGATCATCTTCGACGAACTGGTGAACGGCATCTTCCGCTCCGATTCTCTCGGCGTCATCAGCGCCGCCATCAGCCGCATGAAGGCGGAAGGCTGCGATGCCGTCGTCCTCGGCTGCACCGAGTTGCCCCTGCTCATCGGCAATGAAAGCTCACCGCTTCCGGTCCTGGACTCCACCCGCCTGCTGGCCCGTGCCGCCCTGCGCCGCGCCACCGTCGGCTGCGCCGTTCCCCAGCCTGCTGAACGCTCCGCTCCGAGCGCCTAACGCTCATAAAGAAGGCTCCCTTTCGCGGGAGCCTCGCTTCCTTCATGGTGCCGAATATCACATTCCACTGAACCCCGCTCCCACCAGCTTCACCAGGAAGAACAGAAGAAAGATGGTGCCGAACGCCGTCCCCCTCTTCACCTTGCTCAGTTGTGACACCCCCACCGCCAGCAGGAACACCTGCCACACGGTGAACACGTCGAAGGCCCCCAGCAGTGTTTTCAGGAACGGCATCGTATTGGGAACAAAATATCCCATGCTGGTCGCAATCGGATTCTTCACGTCAAAGGCGTCCGGCGCCACCAGAAGCATGACTGTGATAATGAGCAAGGTATTGAGGATCGACGGCAGCAAGCTATAAGCCGCTACGCCCATCATTTCTCCAAAGCGTAACTTCGCTCCAAAGCCAAAGTTGAATATTCCCAGCAGCACGCCGGCCATCATTACCAACGCGAGCAGGGTCATCAACGGTGCCGCATAGCCGATCACGCTCGCAACTGCCGCTTGCGTCTTCAGAGCTTTCTCGCGTTGCTCCGGAGGCTGTTGTTCAATTTGCGCCGCGGCCTTCGGATTGGCTTGAATCTGTGTCTCAATCACTTGTCCCCAGCCAATCTTCTTGTCCAGCGTATAGGCGAACCCGACCGAAACAAGCGAAACCAGCAGCCATGGCACCCACCAACTGGCATTGCGCCGCAGGTCAGCCATCGTTTGGGTAGGGGCGGTAAAGGTGTACAGCAAGCGCTGGGGCTCCGTCAGTGCAGCCTCGGACTCCTCCGGCAATGCAGGGGTGCTCATCGCGTTCTCCGGTTGTGAATACGTCTCGGGGGCGATTGTAGCAAACCGTCCCGCTGATCGGGGCGGGCTTCCCTAGTCATTTCTTGCGCTTAGCCCGTGCGCCTAGGCAAATCTCGGCAAAAGCTTGCTTGTGAGTAGATCACAGCGTAGGCTCCGCAAATGTCTGCATCTCGGGCGAAGCTCTTATCTTTTTGTACAGGTTAGCTATGAACCTTATTGAGTTTCAATCAGCGCTAGACGCGCGTGTGGCACGTTACGATCTGCTCACTCATCCTTTTTACCAGGCATGGAGTTCCGGCAAGCTCTCGCTTGGGCATCTGCGCGCCTACGCCCGAGAATATTTTCATCACGTTGCCGCCTACCCCACCTTCCTTAGTGCGCTCCATTGCCGCCTCGGAGACGGTGCGCTTCGCCGCGCCGTTCTGCGCAACCTGGCCGAAGAAGAGGTGGAAGGCCGCGCTCACAGTGACATGTGGCTGGACTTTGCCGAAGGCGTCGGGCTTTCCCCCGAGCAGGTGCGGCGCAGCCAGCCCAGTGCGGCGGTGCGGCAGCTCATCGACTGCTTTTACCGCTGCGCCAATCACGCCTCACCGGCCGAGGTCCTGGCCGCACTCTATGCCTACGAGTCCCAAGTGCCGCGCATCAGCGGCGAAAAAGCGTGCGCTCTGGTGAGTCATTACGGTGCCAATGCTCGCACCTGCGGATATTTCGCCCTCCACACCTACGCGGATGTCCTCCATTCGCAGATCTGGCGCGAGGAACTAGGCCGCCTTGTCGCCCACAATAGCAGGCTCGCCGAGCCCGCCCTGAACTCCGTCGAGCGGGCCGCCCAATGGCTTTGGCAGGCGCTTGATGACAGCGAAGCGAATCATCTCTCTGAGCAGTCTTTTTCGATAGCGTAACTTCTTTAGCATAATCACTTTGTCGGGAAGACTGCGGGAAAGCGCCGGTATTCGCCTTAACCATTTTTGAACTAACTTCCATGCTTCGCAATACTTTTGCTTGCCGTTCAGTCCACACTCCGATACAGTTTCGGCCCTATGGTCAAACAGGTTCCTATCGGTGCCAAGGGAACGGCAGAGGAGCGCGTGCAGTACGAGCACACTCTGACCGCACATAATCACCTACTCCCGCCCGTCTATTCCACCCCGGACATGATCCGCCTGATGGAGTCGGCAGGCGTTCACGCTCTGCATTCCTTCTGCGAGCCCGGCGAAATTTCGGTCGGCACGGCAGTTAACGTCGAACATCGCGTGCCTGTCGGAATCAACGCAGTGGTGCGCGCCACCGCAGAGGTCGAAGCCGTGGAAGGCCGCTTCTACCGGATTCGTGTCTTCGCCTATGAAGGAAAGCAAGAAATCGGCAGGGGAACCATCACCCGTGCCATCGTTCGGGTTGACGACTTCCTGAAAAAGCACGACATCCCAAAGCCATAATTTTTATTCCTGCACATTTCGCTGCACTTGGAAGCATGTGCCCGGCCTTCACCGTGTCTTTGCGGTCAAGGCTGGGCCATCTCCTCGCGCCGGTCCAGCAGCAATGCCCGCAGCTCTGCAATCGTAATTTCGGACTCGCCCGTCATCATCACCGGATCGATGCCGGAGGCGAAGACGTAGCTCTGCATCCCAATGCTCTTCGCGCCCTCCGTGTTCACCTTCTTGTCATCCAGAAAGAGCACCTCCTCCGGCCGGCAGCCCAGCCTTCGGCAGCACTCCAGGTAAATCTCCGCATCCGGTTTGATCATGCCAACCTCGCAGGAGTACATCTGCACCTCAAATTCGTCTAGCCATGCTAGCTTTTCGCGCATCACCCCCAGCATCCGGCGCTCCATATTGCTCAAGATGGCTGTCTTGTAGCCTGCCTGGCGAAGGTCGCGCGCCAGGGTCAGTATCTCGGGACACTCGTTGGTCCATTGCCGGTTGTCATGTTCAATCAGTTCCAGCGCCTCGGCATCGCTGATCTCGCGGCCACAATCTTCGCCCGCTTTCTTCCAGTAGCCGATGATATCGAGCGTACCTCGGTCGATGCCATCGCGGTTTCCCCAATAAACCTGCTGAAACTCCTGCTGCGATTTTCCAAAGCACGCAATCAGCGTCTGCCACTGTTCCTGGGTCGGCGGCAGCGAGAGGACTTTCCCATAATCGAAGATAACGGCCTTCAGCTTGTGCATATCAAAATCCTACACTGACAACCCAGTCATCGTCAGCTAACAATCGATCCCGGGCTTCCGCAGTGTCCCGGGCCGCAAGTCTCGCGGCGAATGCCGCGAAAAAGGCTGGCGACTCCTTGACGCATGTACTAAGATCACGGCGTTCGGAGGATTGGATTATGGAAAGCAAGATTGCCGGTTCGATAGGGTTGAAGACTCATCCAGTCGCCATCGTATGGTCCGATGACGCCCCGCAAGGCGCAGCCCAATTCAAGCAGGGATCTTGGGGCTGCGTCATGGGCCTGATCGCAGCCGTTGCGGCCAAGGGACGGACTAGCGTTTTCGACCGGCAGACCTATGGATGCTGGGGTGGCGGAGTAGGCCTTGGCTTCGGCAACAAGTATGAGTCTTTTCCGGGCGGGCTCGAAGGTTTCTATGGCTTCCTGTCGGATGGAAACGAGAGGTCGGAAGCGGGCCGCCAAATCGGAAAAGGGCTAGCGCAAGCTGGGGCCGCGCAGCTTGCTGGCGACTTCCTCCTCGGCGAACGCTACGTGAAAGATTCCGGGTGCACGAAATCCTTCGTTCAGTCTTTGCCGATGCGCGACGTTCCCGCCAAATATGTGATCGCAAAACCGCTTGCGGAGACCGATCCCCAGCAGGACAAGGTAAAAAGTGTCACGCTTTTTATCGAGCCTGACGCCCTATCGGCCTTGGTCATTCTGGCCAACTATGCACATCCGGAGCGGGAGAACGTCGCCATCCCATGGGCGGCGGCCTGTCAGGTTCTAGGCATCCTCGCCTACCAGGAGCTCGAACGCGATCATCCGCGTGCCCTGGTGGGGTTGACTGATATTTCAGCACGCAAGGGTGTGCGCGCCTCTCTGGGCAAAAATGTTTTGTCGTTTACGGCGCCCTGGCCTATGTTCCTCGAAATGGAAGCGCACGCCACCGGCAGTTTTCTGGAACGTGAAACCTGGCGCGCCCTGCAAAGCTAGGGCGGATTTTCCCACGGCGACAACTGCGGAAGGTGGACAGGCGGCCCACAAAACGGGAGCACAATGTCCGTAGAGACTTTAATGAACATGGCCCGCATCAACTCGATGTGGACATTTGCTGGGGGAGCGGGGTTCTCGCTAGGGTTGCGGAGAGGCCTTCCACTTGTTCAGAAAGGCGATTACCTCGTCAGGATCAAGGGTTCGTGCCGACTCCCACTCGCCGTTGGTTTGGGAAAACAGCAGCTTGCCATCAAAGTCCAATAGAGCCAAGGCAGGGATACCCTTATCGAGTGGGACCTTGTATTCAGCGGCAAGATCACGATTCTTCTTGCCATCCTCGCCGATGTCGATATGCACAACTCGGAAGTACTTCTCTACCAGGGGAGCTACATCGGGCTGATGAAAGGCCTGGTCAAGCACGTGGCAGTCGTAGCACCAGTTCGCGCCGAAGACCAAAATCACCCGCTGGTGATCTTTCGCGGCCTCGTTTAGGGCGTGTTTGATTTCGACTTTGGCATCGGCGCTTGTGTCATAGAGATGGGGATTCATTTTGAGCGCAGGCCGCATCTTGACCACAGCGGAATGGGTAGTGAGGACGATGTGCCACACACCTCCTTGCTGCTGCCAGGCTTGCTGCTCGGTTACATAGCGGGTTCGTGGGCCTTGAGGCGTGATCGCCTTCATCGAAATGGCCAGGCTTACGACATGGAGTCCGTTGTCGTCCTTTTCGCCGAGGGTGGTGACCTCGAAGGCGCTCATGGCGGAAGGCGCAGCCAGACCCTGCCAGAAATCGATCTCGGGAGCGATGTTGGGCGCAGGCTTTCCGTCTGGGCCGATGAATTTCGCGGCGGGATCGGAGGAGTAGAGGTTCTTCATGGAGCGCATGTCGCTGTTGGTCAAGGCGCTCTTCCATTTGTCGATCCCATTAAAGGCAACCGGTTTGATTTGCGCAGCAGAGACTAGAGAAAGAGACAGCACGAACGGCAAAAGAAGACGGCTGAGCATGAGGGGACCTCAATGGGATTATAAAGCAGCAGCTTAGGTGGCGAGAGATCGCCAAATATTCAACAATCCAAAAACGAAATCCTCGTTGTATTCTGCACGCTGACTCTTGGGCTTTATTCCGGCACGCAGGCTCGCAAACCATCCTGCAAATAGAAGTCACCCTCTGCCTTACAATCAAATCTCCATGTCTTTTTCTTTTCAGGTCGAAGCCACTTGCGGCGCAGCCCGCGCTGGCCGCTTCATTACCCCGCACGGAGAAGTGAAAACTCCCGTTTTCATGCCGGTGGGCACCGTCGCCTCGGTCAAAGGCGTGCCCCAGGATGTTCTCGAAGAGCTGGATGTGCAGATTCTGCTGAACAACACCTACCATCTTTATCTCCGCCCCGGGGTCGAAACCGTCCGCCAGCTTGGTGGCGTGCAGAAGTTCATGGCGTGGCACAAGCCGATCCTCACCGACTCTGGTGGCTTCCAGGTCTTCAGCCTCAGCGATCTGCGCAAGCTCACCGAGGATGGCGTGCAGTTCCGCTCGCATATCGATGGCTCGCTGCACTTCTTTTCCCCGGAGACTTCGCTGGCGGCCGAGATCGGCTTGGGCGCCGACATCGTCATGGCGTTTGACGAGTGCACCGAGTTCCCTGCAACCTACGAGCGCGCCCGCAAGTCCATGGAGATGACCGCCCGCTGGGCCCGCCGCAGCAAGGATTACTTCGAGGCGCATAAGCACGAGGTTCCCTGGTTTGCGGAGAAAACCCGCCAGCTCGGCACCGAGCAGACGCCCGCGCTCTTTGGCATTGTGCAGGGCGGCATGTACCTCGAACTGCGCCGCGAATCCGCCCTGCGCACCGTGGAGACAGGCTTTCCGGGCCACGCCATCGGCGGCCTCTCGGTGGGTGAGCCCCGCGAAAAGACCTGGGAGATCGTGAATGAAACCATTCCCCTGCTCCCCGCCGACAAGCCGCGATACGTCATGGGCGTCGGAACTCCCGAGGAAATTGTCGAGTACGTGCGCCTTGGTGTGGACATGATGGATTGCGTGATGCCCACCCGAGCCGCCCGCCACGGCCTGCTTTTCACCAGCGAGGGTAAATTGAACATTAAAAATGCGCGCTATGCCCGCGACGAGAATCCGATCGATCCAAACTGCCGTTGCAAGGTCTGTGCCCGCTATTCACGCGCCTATCTCCGCCACCTGTATTCCTCGCAGGAGGTACTCGCACAGGTACTTAACACGGTGCACAATCTGGCCCACTACCTTGACATCATGCGGCGCGTCCGAGAGACTATCATTACAGGGGAGTTTGCGAGTGTCCGTTCCGCGGTCTAGAACCGGGGGCCGTGGCGGCTCGCAGGTCCGTACCTCTTTGCGAGTGTCACCGCGTATTTCCTGGCATCAGCATATATTTCGTGCTGGCACTTTGAATTCGCGATAACCTGAACTCTCAGATACTAGACGAAGGTGTGGGTTCCTCGCGTGCCCAGGGTGTGTCCCACGGTACCGAGCCCTGCTGCGGTCCAGGTAAAATAAATTTCTACGCCGCGGTCTGCCCTAGCGGGCACCGGTAAGTGGCGGGAGCCCAAAGAATGATTGCTCAATTCGCATTCCTCGTCTTTCAGCAGTCCGGCGCGGGGATGACTTCTCTCTTGATGATGGTTGCCATCTTCGCCGTCTTCTACCTTCTCCTCATCATGCCGCAGCAGAAGCGGCAGAAGAAATGGCAGGAGATGCTGACCAACCTCAAGTCCGGCGATCGTGTCACCACCAATGGCGGCATCATCGGCATCATTCTTTCCATCAGGCAGGGCGAGGGCACCGACACCGGCAGCATCATTCTCCGTGTCGCCCCGGATAACCTGAAAATTGAAGTTGCTCGCAACGCTATCGCATCGGTCACCATCGACGATGGCGCAAAGAAATCTTAGGCGGTCGCGGTTTCCATGAAGAAGAACCTGCTCTGGAAAGTCGGTCTTATCCTCGCTACTTTGGTCGTGTTCGTCTGGGGAATTTTCCTCGGAACCGATCCCCAGAAGAGCATTGAAGCCATCAAGGCGAACGGTCTTATCGCCGGCATTCAGCAAAACATCCATCTCGGGCTTGACCTGCGTGGCGGAACCCACTTGATCCTTCAGGTTCAGGTGAACGATGCCGTCAACGCCGAAACCGATCAGACGGTCGAGCGGTTGAAAGATGCGCTGAAGAAGAAGAACATTAATTTCGGTGACATCCTCAAGACGGATCCGACAGCGGCTCCCCAAACTGTCACCATGCGCGGCGTGGACATCGCTGCGGCGGGCGATCTTCGCTCGCTCGTCAACGACCAGTTCAGCGAATACGATCTGACTTCCGGCCCAGATAACACATGGAACGTCACCCTCAAGCCGACCGTGCTGGAAGCCATCAAAAAGCGCGCCGTCGAGCAGGCCATCGAGACCATTCGCAACCGTATCGACCAGCTCGGTGTCTCGGAGCCGGTGATTCAGGAACACGGCCTCGGTGACTACCAGATTCTTGTCCAGCTTCCCGGCGTCGACGATCCCGCCCGGGTCAAGGAAGTCATGCAGTCCACCGCTATGCTGGAGATCCGTCAAGGCTTGGACAACGGACGCACCTACGGCAGTGAGCAGGAGGTGCTCGCCGCCCACGGGGGCATTCTCCCCTCGGACGCCGTCATCATCAAGGGAAAGAGCATCGGCACCAAGAACGGCAGCGAAGGCGGAGACGTCTACTACCTCATTAGTCGCGTCTCGGCTGTCAGTGGACGCGATCTGCGCTCGGCTGAGTCTGGAACTGAAGAGAATGGCCGACCCGACGTGACCTTTACCCTCACCCGTGATGGTGGTGACCGCTTCTACAAGTTCACATCCGAGCACATAGGCGAGCCTCTGGCCATTGTGCTTGACGGCAAGGTGCAGGAGATCGCAAACATCAAGGAAGCCATCCGCGATACCGGCCGCATCTCCGGGTCGTTCACCGAACAGCAAACCAAGGATCTCTCGATGGTCCTGCGCTCCGGTGCGTTGCCGGCCTCCATCAAGTACCTCGAAGAGCGCACGGTTGGCCCTTCGCTCGGTGCTGATTCGATTCATCAGGGCGTGCGCGCCGCCATCGTTGGCATGGTCGCCGTTCTCGCCTTCATGCTGGTTTACTATCGTTTCGCGGGAATCAATGCGGATCTCGCGCTCATCCTGAACTTGGTCATCCTGCTTGGCTTCCTCGGCTTCTCCGGCGCCACGCTGACCTTGCCGGGTATTGCCGGTCTGATTCTCACCGTCGGTATGGGCGTCGATTCCAACGTGCTCATCTTTGAGCGTATTCGCGAGGAACTGCGCGCCGGAAAGACGCCGCCCTCGGCCGTGGAGCAGGGTTTCGCGCACGCTTGGGTGACCATTGTGGATACCCACGTTACCACGATTGTTTCGGCGGCCATTCTGTTCCTCTTCGGAACCGGTCCAGTCAAAGGCTTCGCCGTCACCCTCACCTTTGGTCTGCTGGCGAATCTGTTCACCGCTGTCTTCGTCTCGCGCACCATCTTCGACAGCATCCTCAACCGCCATCAACGCGGCGAGGCGCTCTCGATCTAGTTTCGGCGGCGGGTCTCCAGCACTCTCGGAGCGCCCGCCACAGCAAGTTGGATGTAAGGCTACAGCAGCGTCTGCGACGCAACAGAAATTTAGAGGAGCCCGCGCTTCTCGGGTAGAAGGCTTCTACAGTGGAACTGTTTCGTAACACCAATATCGACTTTCTCGGCAAGAAGTGGTTCTTTCTCGCTCTCTCGCTGATCTTCTCCGTTGCCGGCATCGCTTCCATGCTGTTCTGGCACCACGTTCCGCTCGGCATCGATTTCCGTGGCGGCACTGTCGTGGACGTTAAGTTCACGCAGAAGCCCAACCTGGATGCGATTCGCGCCGACCTGGATCGCGCCGGTCTGAAGAATGCAACCATTCAGGCCCTCACTGGCAGCAACGAAGTCCTTATCCGGCTCGATATTCGCGAGACCAGCGAGCAAGCGCTCGATCAGGGCAAGGAAGACATCATCAAGGCCTTGCAGACCACTGCTGAGCCGGGCAAGACCGATCTGAACAACATTGGCTACACCTCGCTGCAGGATTACCTGCTCAAGGCGGACCCGCTCCACCTCGGTACCGACGCACCTGCCCAGTACGGCCAGATTGCCCGCGCCATCGTGGACTTCCGCGACAAAACGCGTGGCGGCATCTTGAATTCGGTGGCGGATGCCAGCGCGGCGGCTCCGGCCCCGGTTGTGCAGGCTCTCCAGCAGGATTTCTTTACCTCGAATTTCGGTGTCCGCAATGTCGATATCGTCGGACCCCAGGTCGGCGCGCAGCTCCGTAAGCAGGCGCTGCTGGCTACTCTCTACTCGCTGCTCGGCATGTTGCTCTACCTCTGGTTCCGCTTTGAGCTGATCTACGGCATCGCGGCGGTGGTCGCATGCTTCCATGACACATTGATCACCGTAGGCGCGTTCTCACTGCTGAACACCGAGATTTCGCTGACCGTGATTGCCGCCATTCTCACCCTGGTCGGCTACTCGATGAATGACACCATCGTCGTCTTTGACCGTATCCGCGAGAACATCAAGCTGCTGCGCAAGGACTCGCTGACCGAAATCGTGAACAAGAGCATCAATCAGACCCTGAGCCGAACCGTCCTGACCTCCGGACTTACGTTCCTCACCGTCTTGGCGCTGTTCCTTTTCGGCGGAGAGGTTCTGCATGGCTTCTCCATGGCGCTGGTCATCGGCATCATCATCGGTACCTACTCGTCCATCTTTATCGCGGCCCCTATGCTGGTTGCCTATCAGCAGTGGCGTGGAAAGAAGTCTGTGCCCGGAGCAGCCTCTTCGTCCAACAACGAAGGCCGCCGTTACAAGGCACCTGCAAAGGCGTAGTTGCTGTTGCACGGAATTTGGATGCGGGTGGCCGGCGGTCACCCGCTTTCCTGCAATCGGAGTTGGACTTTGTGACACCCTGTCGTATGCGCCACCCCTGTTACTCGAGCGTCGTGTAGTCTCGACAATCTTTTTTCAGGTCAGCACAGATTTCGGGAGCAAATGCATCGCCGCCGGTGTCTATAGAAGTAGAAAGACGGAGAACTGGCTTATGTTTGAAGATAGCCTTCTGGAATCAGGCGGCAGAAACTCGCGGCTGCAGCGGCGTGGCCCATGGGCGACTCTATTTTCGTTCGTCCTTCAGGCTGCCCTAGTCGGCGTGCTCGTGTTGATCCCCCTGATTTATACTGAAAATCTTCCCAAGCAACAGTTGATGGGCTACCTGGTTGCGCCGCCCCCACCGCCACCCCCGCCGCCCCCGCCTGCCGCCGCGCCGGTGGTCAAGGTGGTCAGGCCTGTGACGGAAATCGACAATGGGCAACTCAAAGCTCCTACTAAGATTCCCAAGAAAATAGCTATGATCACGGAAAGTGAAGCACCGCCCAGTACTGGCGTCTTCGGCGGTGTCGTTGGAGGTGTCGGTGGCGGCGTGGTTGGAGGCGTTCTGGGTTCTATCGTCCAGGCTGCTCCCACGGCCGTACCCAAGGCAGCAACTCCGCAGCGTGTTAAGGTTTCTCAGGGCGTCACCTCGGGGCTTCTTGTCCGCAAGGTGCAGCCCACCTATCCCCCGCTGGCCAAGCAGGCCCGAATCTCTGGAGCGGTTGTGCTTCAGGCCGTCATCGGCAAGGACGGTACGATTCAGAATCTGCGCGCCGTCAGTGGTCACCCGATGCTCATCCAAAGTGCAATCGACGCCGTGCGGCAGTGGAAGTACAAACCGTACTTCCTCAATGGCGAGCCCGTCGAAGTGGATACGCAGGTTACCGTAAATTTCACCCTGGCAGGCGGCTAAAGCCGCAGCCCCTGGCGGCTGCTTGGTGGCGAGATTTTTTGCCCTCAAGCGCAGGTCCGGCATCGGACTCGCGTATTCGGCAGAGTCAATTCGAAAGACTGCGTATCCCGAGCGGCTGCGCATCAACTAAGATCAGAAGTCTCAAAGAGTTCTGAGGAGGAAAATCAGCTCATGGTTCTCGCAAACATTGCAACGTTGGTCCTGTGCAACATGCACCAAGCCGCGGTCCTGCTCTTTCAGGAGCCGGAAGGTGGCATCGGATGGGATCCGATCTCCCTGTGGAAACAGATGGGCTTCCTTGCCAAGGTCGTCGTCATCGTTCTGTTCCTTATGTCGGGCTGGTCAATCGGCATCATGATTGATCGTGCTCTCGCCTTTTCGGCTGCCCGCAGCCAGTCGCGCTCGTTTGCCCCGGCCGTCGCTGGCGCCCTGAAGGATGGCAAGATCGAAGAAGCCATCAAGGTCGCCGACCGCAACAAAAAGAGCCATCTGGCAAAGGTCGTCGCCGCTGGTCTCCAGGAGTTCAAGGCCCACGGTGATTCCACCGAACTGCCGGGTGAAGAGCTGGAAGCCTCGCGCCGCGCCCTTGAGCGCGCCGAAGCCATCGTCCACGCCGAGTTGAAGCGCGGCCTCGCTGGTCTGGCCACCATTGGTTCCACCGCTCCTTTCGTCGGACTGTTCGGCACCGTCGTCGGAATTCTCAATGCTTTCAAAGGCATCTCGGGCGCTAAGGCAACTGGGCTGGCTGCCGTCGCCGGTGGTATTTCCGAAGCTCTGGTGACCACCGCCATCGGTCTGTTCGTGGCCATTCCAGCGGTGTGGATGTTTAACTATTTCACTGGCCGCGTCGAAGCGTTTGATGTCGAGATGGATAACAGCTCCAGCGAATTGATCGACTATTTCTTGAAGCGTCGCAACGTCCGCCGGTAGAGCACACCCGGAGATAGGGAAGTTATGGCTCTCGCTAAAAAGAGAATGCCTAACGTCAACTCGGATATTAATGTGACTCCGATGGTGGACGTTATGCTCGTACTGTTGATCATCTTCATGGTGATTACGCCGATGCTCCAGAAGGGCGTCAGCGTGACTCTGGCAAAGACGGACAACCCGATCAAAATGCCGGAGGCCGACAAGGAAGATTCCCTCATCGTGGCCATCATGCGCGACGGGAAGATCTACTTCAATTCCGACGTCGTCACGCCTGAACAGTTGACCGACAAGGTGAAAGATAGACTGGCGAACAAGGCTGATAAACGTATCTTCGTCAAAGCCGATGCCGGCGCCAAGTATGGCGACGTCGTCGCGGTGGTCGATGAGGTCCGCTCCGCTGGCGTGGATCAACTCGGCCTCCTCACCGAAGAGCGCAAGCAGGGCGCGCTCGAATTGCCGGCATCGTCCGGGCACAAGTAGGAGGCGATCGCTATGGCAATGACAACAGGTGCGGGGGAAGGTCCCCAGGCAAACATCAATGTGACGCCGCTGATTGACGTGCTGCTGGTACTGCTGATCATCTTCATGGTCATCACCCCGCTCACGCCCAAGGGCCTCGACGCGCTGGTTCCTCAGCCGCCGAAGAATCCTCAGCAGCAGACCAATCCTGATGACCGCACCATCGTCGTCCAGGTACTCAAGAACGACACCATCAAGATCAACCAGGATGATGTCGCACTCGACAAATTGCAGGGCCGTCTCGAAGACATCTTCAAGACGCGCGCTGAAAAGGTCGCGTTCGTCAAGGGTGATGAAGACCTCACCTTCGCCGACGTGGCCGTAGTAATTGATAAAGTCCATGCCGCCGGTGTGGATAAGGTTGGGCTCATCACGGCTAAGATCGAAGCCGGTCAGTAGCCGGATTGCGAGAACCAGTGACCGGGAGTGCGGTGCAGGCCGTACTCCCGTCTTCTCGCCGTACGGCCGGTAATTCGACGTGCGGGAGTTGGAAGCGCCCGCATTCGGAGCGCCATCCGTGGGTGCCCATCCGGCTCGAAAGCTTCTCCTGAGATCGCAGACTCCGGCCAAGATTGGCAACGGAAGGTGACATCAAATGAACAGAATCGTACGCGTGTTGGCCGGTTTGTTTCTCGCTCTCGTCGTATTGGCGTCCGCCGGCTGCACCAAGCTCCAGGCTCGCGATCACCTCAACAAGGGCGTGCAATCTTACAAGAACGCCCGCTACGAAGAGGCCATCGAACATTTCAAAACTGCTGTCAGCCTTGATCCCAGCCTCCTCAATGCACGCATTTATCTCGCTACGGCTTATGCCCAACAGTACGTGCCAGGTGCGGAAACCGCCGAAAATAAGCGTTATGCCGATCAAGCCATCGAAGAATACAAAAAGGTACTCGCCGTCGATCCCAGCAACATAAACTCTGTCAAAGGGATCGCCTACCTTTACCTCCAGCAAAAACAGTTCGATGAGGCCAAACAGTATTACAACAAAGCTGTCCAGATTGACCCCAATGATCCGGAATCCTACTACTCGGTCGCTTTCATTGACTGGACTCAGGCCTACAAGTTCCGCCAGGAAGAGCGTAACAAGCTTGGCATGAAGGCCACCGACCCCCTCAAGGATAAGAAAGTCTGTCAACTCGTCAAGGATCACAATGCTCCCGTTGTCGAGGAAGGGATTAATCTGCTCGACAAAGCCCTCCAGCTTCGTCAGGACTATGACGACGCCATGGCTTACTTGAACCTCATGTACCGCGAGCGCGCTGATTACGAGTGCGACAATCCGGAGGCCCGCACCGCCGATCTCAAGGCTGCCGACAACTGGGTGGACAAAACCATTGCCACCAAGAAGGAAAAGGCTAACCGCCAGGGCCCCGGCGGAATCGTCATGGATCAGCAACAAGGAAAGTAGCCCTTCGCTATCGCTTTCCAACGGCCTCTCCCCGGAGAGGCCGTTCGCGTGTCTGCCACAATGGAAATATCTCCCGGGTATCGGCTTGTGACCACACCGAAGTAACATTTGCCATGAATTTTCCGCCCCCGTCCGGCGCAATCTGTCCTACTCTGGATGCGAAGACTCACCTTTCAATTTTGATTGCACATCTGAAACGCCTTCCCCGTGCGAAGGCAAGGACTTCTCCATGGAATGCATCGCGCCCCAGAAACCTCATCTCCTCAGGGTTCTCGCTGTTGTTTGTTTCATATCGTTTCTTGCGTTGCAGTCGGGATACTCCGAAAGCAGCGCGGCATTGGAGCCTGCGGCGGCAAAAATCTCTTCCGCTCCAGCCCCCATTTCCTACCCACCGTTCTCCAAGATCGCCGTCGGGATTACCGTCGGCACATTTGGTCCCGGACTCGAGGTTGTAACTCCACTCTCGCGCCGCACCAATCTCCGGGTTGACGGCTCTTTTTTCAACTATGATCTCTCCCTCTCGCAGGACAACGTCAACTACGACGCCAACCTCAAAGTCCGCGAGGTTCGCGCCAGCTATGATTTCTTCCCCTTCCACGGAGGCTTCCGTCTCAGCGGAGGCGTAGCCGTCTACAACGGGTTCAACATCGGCGCGAATGCCGCCCTTGCCGCCGGTAGCAAAATAAGCCTCAACGACGTGGACTACTACAGCAGCGGCGGAAGCAACGCATTGCAAGCCAAAGCCTCTCTCGCCTACGGGAACAAGGTTGCTCCCACCTTCACCTTTGGCTGGGGCAACGCCATTCCGCGCTCTGGTCGTCACCTGGCCTTTCCTGTCGAAATTGGCGCCGCCTACACGGGCGTTCCTACCTTTAACCTCAGCGCCACCGGCAGCGGTTGCGCGGGGGCGCCTTGCACCACCGGCAGCACCGTCATCTCCGCCACTGATCCCACATTCCAGTCCAACCTGACGACGCAGCGCAACAAGGTCATTAACGACCTCAAGCCCGCTCGCTTCTACCCCATTCTCAACTGCGGCGTCACTTACCGCTTCTAGCCAGTTCCAGCCCTGCGTACCGCGGGGCTGGTTCCTTACCTCCTCTGGCGTATCTTCCCTGTTTCCCCTGCCCGGCGTTTTTGGTAACATCCGAATGCTTCAAGCTCGCCTTTCAGAAGGAAACGCGCCCTCATGTTCAAGCGAATTCTGATTGCCAACCGTGGAGAGATCGCGGTGCGCATCATTCGTGCCTGTCGCGAGATGGGCATCGAATCGGTCGCTGTGTACTCCGATGTGGATCGGCGTGCTCTCCATGTGCGTAAGGCGGATTTCTGTGAGCACCTCGGTCCCGCCCCGGCCTCTGAGTCGTACCTGAACATTCCGAAGATTCTTGATGCAGCGCGCCGCACCGGGGCCGAAGCCATCCATCCCGGCTACGGATTTCTCTCCGAAAGCGCAAAGTTTGCTCGCGCCTGCCGCGATGCCGGAATCGTCTTCATTGGTCCCTCGCCCGAATCAATGGAGAGCATGGGCTCCAAGATCAAAGCCCGCCAGAATATGAAGCGCGCCAATGTTCCCTTCGTGCCTGGAACCGAAACTGGCCTCAAAAGCGTCGCCGAAGCCCTTGCGGTTGCCGAATCGACCGGTTATCCGGTCATGCTCAAAGCCTCTGCCGGAGGTGGTGGCAAAGGCATGAGGATGGTGGCTGACGCAAAAGCGCTGGCCGGTGCCTTGGAAAGTGCCCAGAGTGAGGCGCAGCGCGCCTTCGGGGACTCCGAGGTTTACATCGAAAAGCTCATCGAAAACCCGCGCCATGTCGAAATGCAGATCTTCGGCGATGCGCAGGGCAACATCATCTATCTGGCCGAGCGCGAGTGCAGCGTGCAGCGCCGCCATCAAAAAGTCCTCGAAGAGGCTCCCTGCTCCTTTGTCGATCCTGAAATGCGCCGCCGCATGGGTGAGGTCGCCATCAAAGTCGCCAAGGCGGCCAATTATTACAACGCCGGTACCGTCGAATTTCTCGTCGATGCCGACAAGAACTTCTATTTCCTAGAAATGAATACCCGCCTTCAGGTCGAGCATCCGGTCACCGAAATGGTGACTGGAATCGATCTCGTGCAACTCCAACTCCGCGTCGCCGCTGGCGAGCCCTTGCCCATCAGGCAGGAGGAGATAATCCTGCGCGGCCATGCCATGGAGCTGCGCATCTACGCCGAGGATCCGGACAACAACTTCTTCCCATCGCCCGGACGTATCACCCGCCTCATTTCACCTTCCGGTCCCGGTATCCGGCGAGACAGTGGCATGTATGAGGGCTGGGTCGTGCCGCTGGACTACGACCCGCTCCTCGCCAAACTCATCGCCTACGGCGAAGATCGCCCGCAGGTCATCAATCGCCTGCGCCGCGCCCTGGTCGAATACTTCATCGGCGGTATCAAAACCAATCTTTCCCTCTTCCGCCGCATTCTTCTTCATCCTGATTTTCAGGCCGGACGGGTCGACACCGGATTCCTCGACCGACTATTGCAGGAGCCTCCGGTGGGTGACGCGCGCACCGCCCGACGGACTCCCATTGTCGCTCTCGCCGCAGCGATCTTTGCCCAGCAACCGCCGCCCGGCTCGCAGCCCGCCCGCAATCAGGATGGACTGCACGCCGCCGCGCAGCGAACTCCTGCCACCGCATCGAACGGCGATACCAAACCCGGCGGCTGGAAGGCCGCGGCACGCACCGAGGGGGTCGGCCGATGAAATACGAAGTCCTGATCGACGGTCACCTGCACCAGGTCGAACTCGAACGTGCCGACAAGGGCTACGAATGTACGGTGGATGGCGAGCCCTTCGTGCTCGACGTCGTCATGACCGCGCGCGACGTACTCTCCATCATTCACGGCGGGCGCAACTACGAGGCCAAGCGCGAGTATTCGCTGATGGGCGAAACCCACATCATCATCGGTTCCGAGCGCTTTGCCGCCGAGGTGCGCGATCCGCGCTCTCTTCGTAGCCGCCGCGCCGCCGCCGGAGCCGAAGCTGGCCCCGCTAAAATCATCGCGCCCATGCCCGGAAAGATCGTTCGCGTCATCGCTGCCGAAGGCGATGAAGTCGAAGTCGGTCAGGGCCTCGTCGTGGTCGAAGCCATGAAGATGCAGAACGAGATCAAGTCCACAAAGAAAGGCAAGGTGACCAAAATTGCTGTCCACGAAGCCTCCGCCGTCAATGCCGGAGACCTCCTCGCAATCGTCGAGTGATCCTCTGCGTGTTCTCCAGGCTTTGCTTCTGTTTGGGGTGTGTCATCTTGAACAAAGCGAAGGAACCCCGTGCTGTTGAATGAAACAGTGCGCTCGCGGGCCTTCAACCAGCCATCTATGGTTGCGTCTGTATTTGCGCTTCGGGCAGTTGCTCACATCATGCAAAACGCCCAGCCGAGGCCGGGCGTTTTGCAGTTCAAGAATTTCTTCTACTGTCCGCTGCTCTTCAATATCTGATCTGCCAGATAGTTCTCCACCGTAGCGCTGTTATGTAGCGACTCGTAGTATGCGCTCTTCAGCAACTGCTCCCGCCGGTCGCGTAACTGCTCGCGAATCGCCTGCTGCACCCGCGGATCGTTCAGTTCGCGCTGTCCGGCCGGCTCTTTCGAGATCAGCTTGATAATACGGTAGCCGAATACCTGGTGACTTCCGTTGTCCGACGCCGGCAGTGGTGGAGTGTACTGTCCGGGTTTTAGCCGGTTGATGGCGTCGTAGGCCTGCTTATCGCTCTGCAGCGAGTTCTCAGGGATGAAGCCCAGATCGCCTCCGGTAGCGGAAGTATCGGGCTGTTCGCTGTAGTTCATCGCCACCGTCGCAAAGTCCTCGCCGCTCTCCAGCCGGTTCAGCAGCATGGAAACTTTTTTCTTCGCCTCATCCGCATTCTGCGCCTTGTCGTTTTTCAGGTTGCGTACTTGCGGATTCGGCTGCGTCGTTACCAAAATCTGCGCCAGGTGATACTGCGGCACAATCAGGTTGAACTCCGACTTGTGCTGGTTGTAGTAGTTCGAGATGTCGCCGTCGCTGATGTTGATCTTCGACGTGATCTCCTTGTTCAATACCTTTTCCACGGTAATCGAACGCCGCAGATCGCGCTTGAAATCCTCCAGCGTGATGCCGCGTTCCTTCAGCCGCTGGTCGAACTCTTCCTTGGTAAACGGCGCGCGAATTTCGCTCAGCTTGCCGTCCACTTCTTCATCGGTTGCTAGCAGTCCCAGCTTTTCCGCCCGTTGCAGAAGGATCTCGTTCTCAATCAGTTCGCGCAGAATACTCAGCCGCAAGCTCTGCGCCTGTTCGGTCGATGGCTGCTGCTGTCCCTCGGTTTGGCTGCGATAATATTTCTCAACTTCCGGGCGCAGAATCTTACGTCCATTGACCCGGGCCATTACATCCGCGCCGCCCTGGGCACCCTTGCATCCCGCAGCTCCCAACAGACCCAGCGCGCACACCGCCAGCAGCGCTGTGCCTAATACTTTCATCTTGCGATTCAAATCGAAATTCCTCCAGCTCTGCGTACGCCTAGTTTCGCTCAGGCCCTCGCACTTGCGCGAGCTTGCTTCTGCGACTCAAACGATTTCTGTTTCTATTGGCCGGGCGCGATCGCGGCCTTCGCCGGAGCTTCCACGCCCACGTTCTTCAGTTCCTTGTCGAGTACCAGCTTCAGCTCATCCTCCGGCACTGCTCCGTCCATCTTCATCCCGTCCACAAAAATCGCCGGAGTGGATTCCACGCCCAGAGTTCCGGCTTCTTTCAAGCTAGCCTTCAAGTCGGCGGCCGACTGCGTTTTCACACAGCTTTCCAGCGCCGCTGCATCCGTCGAGTGCCGTTTGCCCGCCTCCAGCGTAATGCGGTCCACCTCGGCAAGCTGCGCGTCCACCGGACGCTTTTCGCCTTGGATTTGCCGCCCGTTGGCGTGCACGTAATCGGCAAAGTCCCAGTACGCGCCTTCGCTCTGCTTGGCCAGACAGCCCGAATCAATAGCCGCCCGTTCCGCCCAGGGATGAATCTCAACCAGCGGGAAATCCTTGTACACAACCTTGATCCGGTCGCCGTAGCTCTTCAGCACTTCGTTCAGCGTCTGGTGCATGCGCGAACAGTACGGGCACTCGAAGTCGTCGTACACCACCACAGTAACTTTCGCATCCTTGTTGCCCCGAACCGGACGGCCCTTCAGGTCGATCTTGGCCATTACTTCCGCCAGCGGATCGCGTGTTAAATCCATCTTCACCATGGAAAACAGCGTCTTGCCGTCCTTGCTCAGCAGCAGCTCACGCGTCTGCGACTGTGCCCCATAGGAGAGTTTCACCGTCAGCTTGTCGAAGCCTGCAAACTCTGTGCTCGCCTTCCGCTCGCCCACGTTCACGTCGACATACGGAGGCAAATTAAAGCTGGCACGAACCTGCTTCTCGATCTTGCGATCCAGCTCTGCGCCGTTCGGGCTCTGCGCCCGGCAACCGACGGCCAGCAACAACACACACAGCATTAAACGGCGCATCCACCACTCCCCAATCCGCTTCCAGTTACATTTCATAAACTATTGAATTATCTCACGCGCCCACTTTCAGGGTACTACGGGCTTCTTGTCCTCCCCAATTAGCAAGACCGCCCAATTCGCAGGCGCCTATTCGACGCTCCACCCCTCGCGGTTAAGATGGCTTTGACTTCCGTCGATCCTGCCCTTGGCGTTGTTCGAAGCGTCGCCTATCGCAGTTCCTCTGCCTTCAGCACAGCGTTCATCGATCCCGAGCGGAATCCTTCCACATCCAGTGCCACGTACTTGAATCCGCAAGCCTTGATCGCCGCGCTCATCCGCCCCAACATCTCCAGTGACAATGCCCGCTCCATCTCCTCGCGCGCAATTTCGATTCGCGCCACATCGCCGTGGTGCCGCAGCCGGAACTGCCGGAAGCCCATCGCCCGCAGCGCGTCTTCTCCGCGCTCCACCTGCTCCAGCGCTTCCCTCGTAACCTTGCGCCCATATTCAATCCGCGATGACAAGCAGGCCGATGCCGGTTTATCCCACACTCGCAACCCTGCCTCTGCGGCCAGCGCGCGAATCTCTGCCTTGGTCAGTCCCGCCTCCAGCAGAGGAGCTGCCACTCCATGTTGCCGCGCCGCCTTTTGTCCTGGACGCCAGTCCCCTTGGTCGTCCAAGTTGACCCCATAAGCCACCGCCGACCAGCCCTTTGCCGTAGCAAACTGCTCCATCACTCCGAACAACGCATCCTTGCAGTGGAAGCAGCGCATGGCGTCGTTGCGTTGATAGTCCGCGCTCTCCAACTCATCTGTCCGCACCATCTCCACCGGAAACCCGCATTCCTCAGCGAAGCTAACCGCATCGCGCATCTGCGACCGCGCCAGTGAAGGCGAATCGGCCGTCACCGCCAGCATTCCGTCCCCCAACACCTCGTGTGCCGCCCAGGCCAGATAAGCCGAATCCACGCCGCCCGAGTACGCCACCAGTACTCGCCCCAACTCGCGTAGCCGTCCATACAGCCGCTCGCGTTTCGCTGCCAGTTCCACGGAAACCGCATTGCTCGTCATCTCCACCGCTGTATCTCCACGCCCCACCATCTTGGATGTTCACGCAAAAGCGCCGCCCTCTGCCGAGCGGCGCTCCTAACTTCCTTCAACCGCCTCTACAGAATGTATCTCGACAGGTCGGAATCCTTCACGATGTCGGCCAGCATTTTGCCCACGTATTCACGATCGATCTTCACGTCCTTCTCTTTCAGCTCCGGAGCCTCGAAGCTGATCTTGTCCAGAACCCGTTCCATGATCGTGTGCAGTCGTCGCGCCCCAATGTTTTCCGTCGTCTCGTTCACCTTGGCGGCAAACTTTGCAATCTCCTCCAGCGCGTCCGGAGTGAACTCCAGTTTCAGCCCTTCGGTGTCGAGCAGCGCAATGTACTGCTTGGTCAGCGACGATTTAGGCTCCGTCAGTATCCTCACGAAGTCTTCTTCCGTCAGCGATTTCAGCTCCACCCGAATCGGAAAGCGTCCCTGCAGTTCAGGAATCAGATCGCTCGGCTTGGAGACGTGGAACGCGCCCGCCGCAATGAAAAGAATGTGGTCGGTACGCAACATTCCATAGCGCGTGTTGATCGTCGTTCCTTCCACAATCGGCAGAATGTCCCGCTGCACGCCCTCGCGGGAAACGTCCGGCCCGTGTCCACTTTCGCGCCCGGCAATCTTGTCGATCTCGTCGAGGAAGATGATGCCGCTTTGTTCCACCCGGTCTAGCGCCGTCTTGGTCACCTGATCCATGTCGATCAGCCGCTGCTCTTCTTCCGCAATCAGGTATTCAAAGGCTTCGCTCACCTTCATCTTCCGCTTCTTGGTGCGCTGGCCAAAGATGTTGGGCAACATGTCCTTGAAGTTGATGTCCATGTCTTCAATGCCCTGATTGCTGATGATCTCAAACGCCGGCATATTCTTTTCGCGTACATCCAACTCCACCATGCGCTCGTCCAGCTTGCCCTCACGCAACTGCTGGCGCAGCTTTTCACGAGTGCGCGAGCTGCTCTCCAGCGGCAAGCTCAGCGCCGTGGGCTCACCCGGAATCGTGGTCGCGCCCGGGCTCGTTCCCGGCGTTCCCATACCGTCCGGCGGGGTTGCCGGTGTAGTGCTGGGCGAGGGCGGCAGCAGCAGGTCCAGAATGCGTTCTTCCGCATTCATCTCGGCCTTTTCCGCCACATCCTCCAGCTTTTCCTCGCGCACCATGTCGATCGCGATTTCGATCAGGTCGCGGATCATCGACTCCACATCACGGCCCACGTAGCCCACTTCGGTAAACTTCGAGGCTTCAACCTTTAGAAATGGCGAGTTCGCCAGCTTGGCCAGCCGTCGCGCGATCTCAGTCTTTCCTACCCCTGTCGGTCCGATCATGATGATGTTCTTCGGCATCACCTCTTCGGCCATCTCCGGCGAGAGCTTCTGCCGTCGCATCCGGTTGCGTAGCGCAATGGCCACGGCGCGTTTCGCGTCATGTTGGCCCACCACGTATTTATCCAACTCAGCCACAATCTCACGCGGCGTCAACTCGTCCAGCGCGATCAACTCTTCTTCTACGGTCTGTGGCAGGTAAATCGCCATTGCAATTCCTTTCGGTGCCAAGGCAGCTGCCCTTCGATGGACACCCTGTTTACTTTCGTGCCTCCGCGCTGGAGGCCAGCCGTTCCCGGCTCTTACAGTTCTTCGATGGTGAACTTTTCGTTGGTGTAGATGCAGGTCTGTCCTGCAATGGTCATCGCGGCCTGCGCAATCTTCAGCGCATCCAGATCGGTATACTGCAGCAGCGCGCGAGCTGCGCTCAGGGCGAACGGTCCTCCGCTGCCGATGGCGGCAATGTCATCGTCCGGCTCAATCACGTCGCCGTTGCCGCTCAGCAGATAGGTCTGGGCCTGGTCGGCCACCAGCAGCAGCGCTTCCAGTTGCCGCAGGCTTTTGTCCGTGCGCCAGTCTTTTGCCAGCTCCACCGCGGAGCGCCCAAGGTTGCCTGCGTATTGTTCCAGCTTGGTCTCAAAGCGCGCGAACAGCGAAAATGCATCGGCCGTCGAGCCTGCGAAGCCCGCCAGAATTTTGTCCTGGTACAAGCGCCGAATCTTCCGCGCACTCTGTTTGATGACATGATCGCCGAGTGTCACCTGCCCATCGCCAGCCATCACCACCCGCCCGTGGCGCCGCACGCAGAGCACGGTAGTGGAGCGGATACGCTGGTTCTGAGAAGGTGCATCGAAGGAAAGAAAGCCAGTAGTTGATTTCGTCGGCATTGGTGTAGTCCCTGATTATAGCAGCGCCGCTGTTGCCCGGCTTGGCAAGCCTTCCGAAAGCCGTCCCTTTCGCACTTTCATCGCTCTTTTGTGGCAACTTTGACGCAGTCACCATCATCAAACCAGCGCTAGGTGCCGATTTTGGCCCCCTTAAGCATTGACGCTCGTGCCTCCAGGTTGTTAGGCTTTGAAGACGGCCAACAAACAAGCAGACAAGGGAGGGCGCGAAGACGCTCCCGGACTTTGTCGACCGTGTTTACCTCGGCCAGAGTTCCGACGGCCTGATCTTCAGGAGATATCGATTGCGGAAACGTTGGTACATCCTTTTTGTTGCGCGTGATGCAGAAGGCCAACTCCGCAAGATTCCCATTCCCGTTCATTATCTCTATGTATTTCTCGTCGGTGCTCTCATCGGCATGTTCACCGTCACCGGCATGGCTGGCTCCTACGCCCGCATGTTGTGGAAGGTGGAACGCTTCAATGAGCTCCGCGCCGAGAAGGATCAGATCAAGCGCAACTATTCGCAGCTGGAGCAGGTTTCAAAAGAGAAGGATGTTCAGGTAGCTTCCCTCGGCTCCATCGCCGGTGAGGTCTCTGCTCTCTATGGTCTCAAAACCAATGAGCGCCTGCTGCCCACCAATGACAATGTGCAGCCTGAGCAATACCAGGCATCGCTTGAGACCCTGTACGCGCTTCGTGGCTCTGCCCTCACCGGAGCCGCTGCTGCCGGTCTTCAGGATCAGGAGCATCGTCTCGCCTCACTCTCCGACTGGACCCGCGCCGCGGATGCGCCGTCGCTGTGGCCGGTCGAGGGACGCCTCACCAGCTCCTTCGGTGAGCGGGTTGATCCCTTCAATGGAGAAGGAGCGTTCCATAGCGGTATTGATATCTCCGTTCCCTACGGCACTCCGGTCCACGCCGCCGCTGACGGCGTAGTCACCTATGCCCAGTTTATGAATGGTTACGGAAATCTCATCAGCCTCGATCACGGCCATGGCGTCGCCACCCGTTACGGCCATCTCTCCGGATTCGCCATCACCAACGGCCAACACGTTCATCGTGGCCAGGTCATCGGATATGTCGGCAGCACCGGCCGCGTCACTTCGCCGCATTTGCACTACGAAGTCCGCATCCAGAGTGTTCCGGTGAATCCCTATAAATATCTCCGCACCACCATGGCGCAACTCGGCAAGCAGGGCATCAGCTAATCTGGACCGTCCGTATTTACATGTTCTACAATTACTGAGCTAGCCCAAAAATCGCATTTTCGCTTGCATTCTGGCGTTTGCGGAACTTTTGCTAGTCACCGGTGTCTCTTTAGAGGTACTCTTTGATGCACGTGACCCACATGAGCATTCTTGATTATTGTGCTGCCAATCCCGCTTCCGTCTCCCTTACCTCCAACGCCGCTGATGCGATCGAGGCCATGATTCACCGCCGCATGGGTTGCGCGGCTGTTGTCGATGAGCACGGCATCGTTGCCGGAATCTTCACCGAGCGCGACGTGATGACCCGCGTGGCTCTCTGTGGCCGCGCTCCGCAACAGGTCCCCATTACCGAAGTGATGACGACCCCGGTCCTTCTGGCGACTCGTTCCACTTCCATTGCCGAAGCCACTGCCGTCATGATCAATCACCAGACGCGCCACCTTCCGGTGGTTGAAGACGATGGCCGTCTGATCGGAATTCTCTCCATCCGTCACGTCCTGGAGCGCAAGGTGGACGAGCTTACCGCCCAGATTCGCGAATCCGCAAGCGTCTGAGTCGTACCGACGACCGCCTATGCAAAAGGTGTACGCATGCGCATCCCTTCAAGGGTCATGCTGAGCAGAATAATTCGCGGAACGCGAGTTAGGACTATGCGCGGACGCGGCGATCTGTCAGCCAGTGATATCTTTGTCCTCTAACTCTCAACTTCTGCGGAACTGACCTTCCTGCTCTCTCCCCACTTTCCCTCGTTCGCCTTTTCGAGTACTCTGTCACGTCATGCCTATTGCCGAAACTCGTCTCATCGAACGCATCGCGCGGGCCAGCGAGGCGGCGCACCCAGCCCTACGCCGTGCGCCCTCGGCCCGTGTTCTCCAGTCCATCGGCGACGATTGCGCCGTGCTCTCCACCCTCCCCGGCACCGAGACTCTCGTCACCACGGATTTTTCTCTCGAAGGCGTGCACTTCCGCCGCGAGTGGCATCCCGCCGACTCGATCGGTCACCGCTGCCTCACTCGCGGACTCTCCGACATCGCAGCCATGGGCGGCGAACCCTTCGCCGCGTTTCTCTCGCTCGCCTTGCCCGCCGAACTCCCGCAGCGCTGGGTGGATCAATTCTTCGATGGACTCTTGAACACCGCGAAAAAAGCCGGAGTCACCCTCGCCGGAGGCGATGTCGCGCAATCCCCCGCCGGAGTTCTCGCCGACATCGCCGTCATCGGCACCGTGCCCGCAGGCAAGTCCATCCGCCGTGCCGGCGCCAAACCCGGTGACCGAATCTTCGTCAGCGGAGAACTGGGTGCTCCCTTCGCATTGCTGGAGCAGATGTATGCCGCCCCCGAGCGCCGCTTCCGTGCCTCGTCCTACCCGGCGCACTTCTATCCTCAGGCGCAGCTCGCCCTCGCCCGCTTCCTGCGTGATAAGCAGATTCCCAGCGCCATGATCGATATCAGCGATGGCCTCTCCATCGATCTCGCCCGCCTCTGCCGCGCCTCCTACGTCGGTGCCGTTCTCCAGGAGAACGCTATCCCGATCGCCTCGCTCAACCGCCATGAGGTTGAGTTGCGTCACGCTCTGCATGGCGGCGACGAATACCAGCTTCTGTTCACCGTCCCTCCCGGCCGCCGCCTCCCCGCCGAATACCAGGAGCTGTCACTCTCGCTTATCGGCTACATCACCGAGGGCGACGAAATTTCCATCGAACACGAAAACGGCTACACCACCGAACTTGAGCCCCAAGGCTGGCAGTACTTCACCCCCGAAGCCACCCGCACCACCAAGCGCGCCAAACGCAAATCCTGAGGCATACGCGGATTCGGGCGGGGTGTTGCATTGTTTCGCTTCGTTCCTGCTCTTAGTGCGGTTCCAGAGTAGTTATATCCGTCGAGGAGCAGGTGGAGTAAGTTGTGGGTGGCGATTCTCCGCGACGACAAAGACAAGATGCCACGAGCATATTCGGATGATTTGCGCTGCAAACT
>Ga0181520_10001525_pt1 | contig 46695 bp, 38 predicted proteins | sample PEATcosm2014_Bin_29_FD_132451 | JGI IMG/M metagenome (GOLD analysis project Ga0181520, IMG submission 132451) | Peatland microbial communities from MTU Mesocosm Facility, Houghton, MI, USA - PEATcosm2014_Bin02_30_metaG | ecosystem: Environmental > Terrestrial > Soil > Wetlands > Peat | place... | reverse complement strand
CGCCCCGCGTTGTGCGGGACCGGCCGCGCGCCGCAATGCGGCGAGGAGGTCACGCGGTGAACGTTGGCAGTGCGGTTATGCGTCGGGCTCGCCTGGGCCTGAGCGCGATCATGGTTCTGGCCGGTCTGTGCGTGGCGCTTGCCGGTTGCGAGAAGAAGGCGGAGCGCGCCGCGGGCGCGGGGAAGGAGGCCGTGATCGGCTTCACCGCCTCGCAAACGGGCAAACTCAACGTCGAGTCTGCGCGCCAGATCAACGGCCTGAACTTGTGGATCGAGCAGGTCAACGCGGCCGGCGGGGTGCAACTGGCCGACGGCTCGCGCGTGCGCTTTGCCGCCAAATATTACGACGACGAAAGCAACAAGGAGCGGGTGCAAGCGCTGTACACCAAGCTCGTCACCGAGGACCAGGCGGCCTTCCTGATCAGCCCCTACAGCAGCGGCCTGACCGACGCGGCCGCGATGATCGCCGAGCAATACGGCAAGATTATCATCACCGCCGGGGCCGCGTCCGACTCGACGCACGGCAAGGGTTACGGGTCGGTTTATCAGATTTACACCCCGGCCAGCCGCTACCTGACCGGCGCGTTCGATCTGCTGGCCCGGCTCGACCCCAAGGCGCGCACGGCGGCGCTCGTCTGCGAAAAGGACAAATTCGCGGCCGAGGTTTGCGCCGCGGCCGAGAAATATGCTAAAAACACGGGTCTAAAAATCGCGTTCAACGAGGGCTACGACTCCGGCGCCGCCGACTTCGCGCCGTTTATCAACAAAATTCCGCCGGGCGTCGCAGCGGTCATGGGCGGCGGCCACTTCGCCGACGGCGCCACGTTCGCCAAGCAACTTTTCGAGAAACGCGTCGCCGCGAAGTTCATCTCTTTGCTGGTCGCGCCGCCGGAGCCGAAATTCGCCGAATTGGGCGATGCGGCGCGCGGCGTCGTCGGCCCGAGCCAATGGGAGCCGTTGGCCAAATACAGCGCCGACCTGGCCCGCGCCGCCGGGATCGAGTGGTTCGGGCCGAGCGTCGCGGAATTCGCCGCCGCGTATCGGACAAAGTTCGCGGAGGAGCCGTCGTATCACGCCGCGGGCGGCTACGCGGCCGGCCTCGCGCTACAGCAGGCGATTGCGGCGGCCGGCAGTCTGGACTCGTCGAAGGTGAAGGTCGCCCTGGATGCGCTGAACGTGATGACCTTTTTCGGCCGGCTCCACTTCGCGACGGGCGCCGCCGAGCACGGCCTGCAAACAGGCCACGAAATGGTTTACATCCAGTGGCAGACGGACGGCCAGGGGCAGCTTGCCAAGCAGGTTGTCTGGCCCGAAGAAGTCAAATCCGCGCCGGCCATGAGTCTGGCGCGATAACCGGCAGGGGCGCCGCCGGCCGAGCCGGCGCCGCGCCCGAGCCGCCACGGCGAACGACCCATGCTCCGGCAATGCGCGGCATCGTTGCTCGACGGTCTGCTCCTCGGCTGCGTCTACGGCGCGGCGGCGATGGGGCTCAACCTCATTTGGGGCGTGATGAAGGTTATCAACCTCAGCCACGGCGCGTTGATGACCGCGGGGATGTTCGTCGTTTACGGCCTCTTCGCCGCGGCGGGCCTCAATCCATATCTCGCGCTGCCGGTGGCGGCGCTCGCCGGCTGGCTGCTCGGCCTGGCGATTTATTGGGTCGCGGTCCATCGCGTGATCGACGCGCCGGAGTTGGCGAGTCTGCTGGCGACGTTCGCTGTGAATATGATTCTCGTCGGCCTGGGCACCTGGCTGCTCACGGGCACGCCGCGCAATATCGACTGCGATCTCGGCGCGTGGCGGCTCGGGCCGCTGGTCATCCAGGGCAACCGGCTGGCGGCGGCGGGCGCGGCGGTCGTGCTCGCCGGCGCGCTCTTCCTGTTTCTGCGGCGCACGACGCTCGGCAAGGCGATCCGCGCGACGGCCGACAACCGCGGCGCGGCCGAGTTGATGGGCATCGCGACGAGCCGGACGCTGGCGCTCAGCTTTGGGCTCGGCGCGATGCTGGCGTGCACGGCGGGCGCGCTGATCGCGACGATCTTCCCCTTTACGATCGCCAGCGGCGCGGCCTACGAACCGAAGTCATTTGTGATATGCGTGCTGGGCGGCCTGGGCAATCCGCTCGGCGCCTTGGCGGCCGGGTTGCTGCTGGGCGCGGCGGAGGGGCTGGCGCCGGTGTTTTTGCCGGTGGGTTGGACGCCGGCGCTGGAGTTCGGCCTGTTCGTGCTGGTGCTGGTGGTGCGGCCGACCGGGCTGTTCGGGAAGAGCGGGACGTGAAAACCGGAATGTCGAATGGAGAATGGAAAATGGCGAAATTCACGCCGCATCGCCAGTTCTTCATTCGCCATTCGCCTTCGCGGACCTTTGCCGGCAAAAAAGGATGGCAATCTTGACCCCGCTGGGCGGTCATATACGGCGGATGCGCCCCGGCGCGTGGCTTCCGGCGGCGCTGACGCTTGCGGGCGGCCTGGCCGTCTTCGCGGCGCGCAGCGACAGCCTGCGCGAGACGGCTTTCACCATCCTGCTGTGCATTGCGCTGACCTCGAGCCTCAACATCTTTCTCGGCTTCACCGGCTACGTGAATTTCGGGAATATCGTCTTTTTCGGCCTCGGCGGCTACACGGGCATGTACTTTCTGACCGTGTACGACTGGCCGTTGTACGGCGGCGCGCTGGCCGGCGGCTTCGTCGCGGCGGCGCTGGCGGTGCTGCTGGGCCTGGCGATCCTGCGGCTGCGCGGCGCCTATTTCGCGCTGGCCACCATCGGCGTCAACGAGGCCGCGCGGGCGTTCGTCACCAACTTCACACCGTTCGGCGGCGCGACAGGCCTGAGCCTGAACTTCGCCGCTTATCAGAAATACGGCGGCGCGGCGCAGGCGCTATGGCTGGTTTACGGCGCGATGCTGGCGGTGGTCGTGGCGACGCTGCTGGCGGCGCTGGCGATCAAGCGCTCGCGGTTCGGCCTGGGCCTGCTGGCGATTCGCGAGGACGAAGACGCGGCGCTGACGCTCGGCGTCGACGCGACGCTGTACAAGACGCTCGCCTATGGCGCCTCCGCCTTTTTCCCCGGCGTCGCGGGCGCGCTCTTCTTTTTCAAGAACGGCAATATCGAACCGGGCGACGCCTTTCGCCTGCAGATGTCGATCGAGTCGCTGGTCATGCTCATGCTGGGCGGCTTGGGCACGGTGCTCGGCCCGGTCCTCGGCGCGTTCGGCTACGAACGCTTGCGCGGTCTGCTGCTGACGAGCGCCGCGCTCAAGAATTTGCACCTGGTCTTCGCCGGCTTTGCGCTCTTGCTGATCGTGCTGTTCGTGCCGCACGGGATCGTGGGCACGCTGCGCCGGCGCTATCCGAAAACGCGGCGGTATCTCGAATGATGCTCAGCTTGACCGGCGTGTCGAAATCTTTCGGCGGCGTCCGCGCCGTGGCCGACGTCTCGTTCACCGTGCCCGAAGGCTCGATCACCGCCCTCATCGGCCCGAACGGCGCGGGCAAGACGACGCTGTTCAACCTCATCAACGGCGTCTGCCCGTCGGACCGCGGCCGCATCGTCTTTCGCGACCGCGACATTACCGGCCTGCCCGCGTTCGCCGTGGCGCGGCTGGGTCTGGCGCGGACGCACCAGGTCGTCAAGCCGCTCAGCGATTTGACCGCGCGCGAAAACGCGATGGTCGGCGCCTGTTTCGGGCGCGAGCGGCGAGGGCGCGCCGCCGCGGCCGCCGTGGCCGACGAGGCGCTGGCGACGGTCGGGTTGGCCGCGCGGGCCGAATTGCCGGCGGGCGCGCTGAACCTCTCGGAGAAAAAGCGGCTGGAGTTGGCGCGGGCGCTGGCCGCGCGGCCGCATCTGCTGCTGCTCGACGAAACGCTCGCCGGGCTGAATCCGACCGAGGTGGCGCACATGCTCGACATCATCCGCCGCGTGCGCGCCGGCGGCGTCACGATCCTGCTGATCGAGCACGTCATGCAGGCCGTGATGAACGTTTCGGACACGGTGGTCGTGCTCGACGCCGGCGCGGTGATCGCCGCCGGCGCGCCGCGCGAAGTCGTCGCCGATGCGCGCGTGATCGAGGCGTATCTCGGCGACCCGAGAGCGGCGTTGGAGTTGTTGACATGAGGTGGATGGGAAGGATTTTTTCGACAGGATCAATAGGATCGATCGATCGTTACGATCATGAGGTGTTGTGATGGAATTAACAAGATCTGTTGATCCGCACGATCCTGTTGATCCTGTCAAGAGAATCGAAACCATCCCGATACTCGAACTACGGAACATCACCGCCGGTTACGGCGAGGCGGTCATCGTGCGCGACGTGAGCCTGTGCCTGGCGCCGGGCCGGCTGACCGCCTTGGTTGGCGCGAACGGCGCGGGCAAGACCACGCTGCTGCGGACTGTTATGGGGCAGATCCCGCCGCGCGAAGGGAAGGTCATCTTTCGCGGCGAGGACATCACGCGCCGCCCGGCGCACGCGCGGGCGCGCCTGGGCCTCGCGCTCGTGCCGGAGGGCCGACAGCTTTTCGCCAACTTGAGCGTCGCGGAGAACCTGGAGATGGGCGCTTTTGCCGCCCGCGAGCGCGATGTCGCGGCGGCGCGCGCCCGCGCGTTCGAGCTTTTTCCGCGCCTGCGCGAGCGGCTCCGGCAGCGGGCGGGCACGCTCAGCGGCGGCGAGCAGCAGATGCTGGCGGTGGCGCGCGGCCTGATGGCGTCGCCCCAGGTGCTGATCTTCGACGAACTGACGCTCGGCCTGTCGCCGGCGCTGTCGGTCGATCTGTTCCGCGCGCTGCGCCGCCTGAAAGACGCCGGGCAAACCATGCTGCTCGTCGAGCAGAATGTCCATTTGTCGCTGGCGATCAGCGATTACGGTTACGTGATGCGCGAAGGCCGCCTCTGGATGGAAGGCGAGGCGCGGACCCTGGCCGCCCGCGCCGAATTTCGCGAGGCTTTTCTGGGAATGTGAGGCGGGAGGCGGTCCGCCCCACCTGTAAGAGCGCCCTTCTGGGCGCGATCCGACGGAGATCGCGCCTGGAAAGGCGCTCCTACAGATGAAAAAGCGCCTGTGCAGGCGCGAATGATCGGGCAGGGCGTGTTCAGTGCTTGACGACGTATTCCGCGGCGTGCGGCCGTGGGCTTTCGGGCGGGCACGTTTTGCCTTTTTCGGCTCTGGCGCTGGCGGGTCTGCTCGCTTGGTAAGTCAACATCCAGCGGGAGCCGTCGCGGGTGAACTCGATGCACATGGTCGTACTTGTGGCCGTCACCAATTCCTGGATGATCCGCAGGCCGTCCAACGGCTTGCAAATTTCTTTCAAGTTCACGCTATGCATAACGTCGCCATCCCGGAAGCCGACGTTGTGGAGCAGGCCTTCTTCTTTGACGTGCGAGATCACCAATCCGTCGAATGTGCCATGTTCGAAATGCGGCACGAGTCGCGCCCCAAGCGGTTTAAGTGTCTGCCAGCCGGCGCAGACGAAGCCACCCATGGGATCCGGTTTCGTCCCCCCCGGCGCCCACTTGAACACCGATGCGTCCGCCGCGCGCGACGGGGCGCATCTGTCCGTGTCGAACGTTGCTTTCGCATTGACACCGGCGGAGTTGAACAAGTTCCGCTGCAGGATCGCATCGTAATCGCTGAGCGGCTTGATTGGCGTCGCCGGCGCCGAATCGGCCGGAAGGTTCAACGCCGGCGGCGCGACCGAGCCGCGCACGGTGATCCAGACGGCGCGGGCCGTGAGATACGCGCACAACGCGACGACCAAGACGCGGCCGACCCCAACACATATCGTGCGAATTGCCACGAGCAACATCCTTACCCGGTTGTTTGGACACAAACCAGGGGCCGCGGTTCAAAACCCGCCGGCATCCTCGCGCACCAGGTCTTCGAGCAGCCGCACGATGAGCGCGGTCCAGCCGGTCTGGTGGCTGGCTCCCAGGCCGCGGCCGGTGTCGCCGTCGAAGTATTCGTGAAAGAGCACGAGGTCCTTGCCGTGCGGGCCGAAGATCGCATCGGGCGCGCGCTTTTGGCAAGGTCGGACGCCGGTTTCGTCGGGCAGAAAGAGGCGGGCGATCCGCCGCGCGATCTCGACCGCGACCTGCCGCAGCCGCAGCAGCCGCCCGCTGCCGGTGGGGCATTCGACGCGCAAATCGTCGCCGTAGAAATGGTCGTAGCGCTCCAAGGCCTCGATGAGCAGGTAGTTCATCGGCAGCCAGATCGGCCCGCGCCAGTTCGAGTTGCCGCCGAACATCCGCGAATCCGAGTCGCCCGGCACGTAGCGCACGACGCGCTCCTCGTCGCCGTCCTGAAACACGAACGGCTGGTCGAGGTACCGCCGCGAGAGCGACCGAACGCCGAACGGCGAGAGAAATTCGTTTTCGTCCAGCACGAAGCGCAGCACGCGCGTCAGCCGCTCGGCGGTCGTGATCGCGAGCAGGCGGTGGGTGTGCCCGTCGCCGCCGCGGGTGTCGGCGTTGTAAACGCTTTGGGCGAGGTCCGCGCGGTTGCGCAGGTACCACTGCAGGCGTTTGTGGAAGCCGGGCAGCTTCGCAAGCTGCTCCTCTTCCAGAACCTCGACGGCGAACAGCGGCACGATGCCGACCAGCGAGCGCAGCCGCAAGGGAATTCGCCCGGCGTCGAGGAGGATTTGATCGTATACACCGGCTCCTCGATCGCAAGTTCCAGCGCCATCGCGAGCATCACGCCGCAGTAAGAGGCCATCCACGCCGTGGCGTCGGCCTGCTCCGGCCGACCGGCGCCCGGGCCGGGGCGGGAAATGATAAGACTGCTTCGACTACAGCAGGCCGGCGTACGCTTGCCGCGCCACGCGTTGCGCCTGCGGGTTCATGTCCGCCGGAATCGCCGAATCGTAGAACTCGTTCGCCTCGGCAACGCGCGCGTCGAACACACGGTCGAACGCCGCGCCGAACGGCTCCTCGGGCGCCTGGCGTTCGTCGAAGAGCCGAAAGCGGGATTTGCCGAGGGTCGCGTGCGCCAGGCGCAGGCCGCCCTGCGGATCGCGTTCGATCGACGGCCGCGGCCAATAACCTTCGCCGGTGCGGCCCCACGACCACGTGTTGCGGAACCAGACGTTCATCAGCACGTGCAACGGCGCCGGGTCGGGTCCGCGGTTCGTGCACGTGAGGCGGATGAGCACGTCGTCCGGCGCGGCTTTGGCGTATTCGGCGAACACGTCGAAGTAGCGGTTCTCGCCGAAGACGCCGGTGTCCTCGACCTCGAATTCCGGATCGAGCAAGCCGCGCCGGCGATTTTCCTCGCGCAGCCGTTCGTACGGAAACTCGGCCTGCGGGTATTTGCAGAGCGCCTTGCCGTATGAATGCGTGGGCGTCGCTTCGAGGTAGTAGTAATGCTCCTTCACGTCCTCGCCCCAGCGGTAGGCGCGGCTGCGCGCGGCATCGTGCGGCAGGCAACGCCACGGGTCGCCGTCCGCGGAATAATCCTCGCGGACCGTGCCCCATTGGCGCTCGGAAAGGTACGGCCCCCAGCGCTTCCAATCGGCGATGCGCCGCGCGTCCTCTTCGAGGCGCTGCCGCTCTGCTTCACGGCCGGCCGGGCGAGTTCCCTGCATGAGTTAATACGAACCGCGAAAGCGCGCGAATGAACGCGAATGGTCGCGAATATGCGCGATTATGGCCGGGCTCGCGTGCGGTCGACGAGCGGGTATGAGAAAACTCCGGCTTCCGTCCTCCGGCTACAAGAAGAGCCGTTTGACGGCGCGTTTGACCGTCTCGAAATCGACTTCTTTTTGCAGCAGACCGCCCAAACCGGACCCGGCCGCGGCGCTCGCGGCGATGGCCGCGCGTTCGGTCTCGCGTTCGGTTTGCATCCGGCGCAGTTCGCTCTTGGCCTCCTCGTTGTATTTGTGTAACGGTAGGAAAGGGCGAACATTCGACGCGCCTTCTCGCGCGAATCCCGTTGCTGCAGCAAGATCTTGCCGAGAAAGCAATCCGTCTTATCGCTCTTCGGGTTCAGACTCCGCGCGCGTTCGAGCGATTCTTTCACCAGCGCGCCGCGTTCGGCGGCCGGCCGACGCAGCTTGTTGCACCGCGCCCAGCCGAGAAAGGCGTGGAACTCTCCTTCTTCCGGAAACAGTGCCCGGCGACGTGTTAAAGCGCAGCAGGGTCCTCAGGTTTCGCATGATTTTTTTCATGACACGTAGCTCCTTATAATCTGGTGTACTGATATCGTCTTTTCGGCCGGGCTCGCCGAGCGATGCCCGGGGATTTGTCAGCCGTGCGAGGTTCGTTTGCGCCGGTGCTGGCCGGCTTCCGCATCGTGAAAACGGCGCACGACCAGCAATCCCGCGAGCAAGAGCGAAACCATCCCCATATTCACCGCCAATTCCCACATTTTCGTCTCCTTTTTTGAACGGCTTCTTTTTTCCAACCGCATTTTTTGATATTTCAAGTTCGGCGCCAGGAAGCGCGGTTCCTGAATGCCGCATAATTTCAAATGCTTATCGGACTACAACAACGCCGTTGCCGCGCGCAGGCAGGTAAATTCAGCCTGCGCTGTTACATTTCGTGGACGCGCTCGGCTGCCGGTTGCGCATCTCTTCGTTCACGCGCGCGACCGTCGCCGCGCACCCCGGCGCTTCACGGCGACGTTCGGCCGACGGCGCAGTCTTCCGGTCGCTCGGCTCACGTTCGCCTTGACGCACGTTTCACGTACTTTGTGCGCACCCTCCTTTTCGCCGTCGCCGCATTACGCTGGGCCGTATTCCGCGGCAGCCATCGGGACCAACGACGCCGACATCGTTCCCAGCTTCAACGCGATCTCGCCCTTGGGGGCCGACCTCCTTTCTTTGGGTCCGTCAGAACACAACGCAAACGCGGCGCCAGTTCGCGAAAATCGACAAATACTTGCGATTTCATCCGCTTCGGGGAATCCGAGGGGGTTACGTGGAAGTTGCTCTCTTGGAATGATTGAAATTGGCACTTACGAATCGTAAGATGCGGAAGCGGGCGCGCATCAATGAGGCCATCAGCCGTCGTTTGGAGCGTCCCACCTCATTCGCGTCACGGTCCGATCCGGGTTCGCTCATGACGCACGGGAGGCTTGGCGAGATGAAACTGCTTTTGCTTATCGGAATTCCGGCCGTCGTTGCGTTGAGCATCGCGTTGTCGAGCGCCTGCGGCCTTACGCTCGGCGCCAGCGGCGATGACGACGGGTCGCCGGACGACGACAGTTCGTCGGACGACGACGACGACGACAGGTACGCCTGCCAGGAAACCTACGACCTGGCGTACGTGAAATGCGAACTCTGGATCGCCGACTCCGCCGGCAGCGAAATCCCGGAGGACTCGATCATTGCGGCGTGTGCAGCCGGCGTCGCGCCGTACGCTTTGACCGACGCCTGTGCCCAGTGTGTTATCGACAACTCCGATGATTGCGCGACGATGAGGAATTGCCTGGACCAGGATTGCTAGTCCGGCGGCTGATCGCCTTGGGCCGCGGCGGCGATGGATCGCCCGAGAACGGATTCACGGTATGCCGCTTACGCCCACCGCCTAAGGGGCGTCCACGATCCGGCCTCAGCCGCGAATCTTCTTGCGCAGAAAACCGCGGCGGCGCTGATCGGGATACGCGATGCGCTCGTGGTGCATGCCCAGAATGACCTGGGCCAGCGCAATCTCGATGCGGTGGAAATCCGCCGTGGTCAGCGGGCATTCGTCGAATTGTCCTTCGTCGCCAATATTGGCGATCACCTGATGAATCATCTGTTGCAGCGCCCGCGGATCGCGGTGGTCGATGGTGCGGCTGCGCGCCTCCACCGAGTCGGAAATCATGATGATCGCCGTTTCCTTGTTCTGCGGTTTCGGGCCCGGGTAACGAAACGCCGTCTCGTCGACGGCGACGCCGGTTTCGCGCGCTAGCGTCCGCGCCTTGTCGAGAAAATACGTCACGTACCGCGTGCCGTGGTGCTGCTCGATGAAATCGATTACATCCTGCGGCAATCCGTGCTCGCGGGCGAGTCGCACGCCGTCGGGCACGTGCGCGATGATCAGGCGCGCCGATTCCGAGGGCGAGGGGATGGCGTCGTGCGGGTTTTCGTCCTTCCGGTTTTCGACAAAATAACGCGGGTTCATCGTCTTGCCGATGTCGTGGAACATGGCGCCCACCCGCGTCAACAGCGCGTTCGCGCCTGTCGCCTCGGCCGCCGCTTCGGCCAGCAGCCCCAACGCGATCGAGTGGTGAAATGTCCCCGGCGCCAGACGCGCCAGCGACTTGAGCAACGGGCTTTCGTAATTCGCCAATTCCAGCAGCGAGATGTCGGTCATGTAGCCGAAAGCCCACTCGAAAACCGGCGCCAGGCCGATCGTCAACAGCGCAGACAGCAGGCCGCCGACGAGGCCCGCGAGCGGCAAGACGACCAGGGCGCCGAAAGAAAAATCGTCGCCCATCACGCCGAGGATGGACGCCAGGGCCGCAGCGGTCAGGCCGACCAGCAGGCCGCCGCGCCAGAGGTGTCCGCGGGAGCCGGCGTCGCCCGCTGCGTAGGCGCCGACGATCATGATCAGGAAGATCGTGGCCATGACGGGCAGGGGAGCGTCGGCGGCCAGCGCGACGAGAATCGTCAGCGCGATGGAAAAGACGAGGCTGATTTCAAAACGCGTCAGCAGCCGTACGAGCATCGTGGGCGCCGCCAGCGGCAACACGAAGAGGAAGAACTGCTCTGGTTTGAGCGGAAAGACGTCGGCCAGTTGCCGGTCGAACCAACCGGCGAGGCGGACGGCGAAAATGGCGCCGAGCAACAGCAAGCCCATCATGAGCACGTCGCGGTCGCTGACGGAAACGTGCGGAAAATCGACGCCCGTCAGGCGGAACGAGAGGGCGATGATCGCGAAGATCAACGCCGCCGTGCCGAAAAGGGTCGAGACCCAGCCGGCGGCGGCCGCGCGCTGGCGAATGGCGTCGAGAACGAGAATCGTCTGCCGCGTAACTGGTTGCCCGTCGCCAATGACGAGTTGGTTCTTTTCGAATGCGTACGTGACGGGGACGACCGCGGCCGCGGCCCGGCGTCCGGCGGCGGCCGACGCCGCTGGGCTGAAAACCAAGTTTGGCTTGATCTGAGCGGCGGCGATACGGCGCAACGGCTCGCGCACGTCGGGCGGCACATCGACCAACAGCCGCGCCGACAGCGACCGCAGGCGTTCCAGCGCTTCTTGCGGCGTCAGCGCTTGTTCGGCGGCGATCGTGACGATTTCCGTCCGGCCCGCGGTGCGCAACTCGAGGCGCGCGGGGAAGCGGCGGCCTTCGGCGTCGAGCGCGTGCAAGCGGGCCTCGAAATCGTAGCTGATGTAATGGGAATAAACGTCGGCGAGCAATTGGGCGGCCAGGTCGGTCAATTTTGCATCGAAGCGCGCGCTCGCCAGCGCCTCGAAATCTCCGGCCCGGAGGTCGGTTTGCAATTCGGCGACGAACTCCGAGCGGGCGGCGTCAATTCCGGCGCGGGGGTTTTCGGCGGTTTCGCGGCGGCGCGGCGCCCCATCGGTCGCGCGCGGCGTCGGCGAAGCCTCGCCGGCCGCCGCCGTATGCGCGCGCGCCGCGGCGAACGCGCGCCGAATTCGTTCCGCGGCCGTGCGGCCGAGGTCGGGGTCGTAATCGAAGATCGGCGGCGTCTCGGCGATCGCCTTGTCCCGGGATTCCGCCGTGGCGCGTTCGTCGACGACGGTGATCGCGAACGGGGCGCGGTAGGTCCCGACATGGTAGGCCCCGACGGTGAGCCGCGGCACGCTGCCCAGCAAGCCGGGCGACAGCACGCCGGCGATCAGCAACGCCGCCAAGCCGGTCCAGGCCCAGCGCCGGCGATGCCGTCGCGCGACCGCACTCTCGGCCCGCCAAAACTCCCGCACCACCGCGAGGAACCGGCCTGTTTGCTTCGTTTCCGGCACGCGAACCGCTCCGTATGATCAATTTCTAACCTCAAACGTAATCCGCCGGACCATTCGAGGCCAGAGGCGCCAGTTATTTATATTATGCGGACCACTCGGATCGCGACCTGGCGCAGAGTGCGAACCACGCCCAAGAAACGAACAGGACGGTGGCGATCCTACGATCGTACGCCGCCCCGCCAAAGTTGCCCGCCAATCTTGACAGGCAGGACCGGCGAGCGTAGCTATGAAATCGACAATCGCCTTTCCGGTGGCTTTCGGCAGAGTTCGGGGCCGGCTTGAATTTCCAGCTCGCGATGAAAAAAAATATCGGCGCCTATTTCGCCGGCCGTTGGGGGCGGTCGAAATCCATCGTCGTCTGGGCCGTGTTGACCGCGGTCGGTTTCTTTTTTTTCATTTTTCGGTTTTTTTCGCCGCCGGCGTTGATCGGCGACCAAACCGCGACGGGCAACGTCGCCGCGGGCTTGGCGGACGGATGGGCGGCTTCGCCGTGGTCCTACCAATACGTTCACCTTTCGGGAACCGTGTTGTTCGGCGTGTTGCTGTATCCGCTGTACGCCCTGTGCGGCTCATCGTTTTTCTGGGTCAGCCTGCTCAGCGGTCTGTTTGTCGCCGGCGGCGTGGCCCTGTGGACGTTGGCCGTTCGCCGCGGCTGGGGACCGCGGGCGGCTTTGATATTTTTTCTGTGGATTGTGTTCCCGCCGCCGTTTCTGGAGCCGAATTATCATGTGGCGTACGCAGGACACATCGAGAGTTTGTTTTTTTCCGGCTTGCTATTGTTCCTCTTCGCCCGCCTCGACAAGGATCGACCTGGTGTCGGGGAGACCGCGGCCTTCGGCGCGATCGCCGGTCTGGGTGTTTTTTTCTCGCAGGAAAATCTGACCATTGCCGCCGCCGCCGCCGTCGCCGCGGTGTGGCGTTGGCGCGGTCGAGGCGCCCGTCGGCTGGTCTGGCCGGGCGCGCTGGCTTTTCTGCTCGGCTACGCGCCCGGTCTGCTTTCCTACGCCATGCCGTTGCGCTTCTCCGCGGTATATCAGCCCAGCTTGGCGATGAACTGCTGGGCCAAATGGCGCGAACTGTTTGCCTTTTTTCTTCCCGGTTTCGCCGGTTATTCCGGTCGCGCCGGGGCCGCATTGTCGCTGAGTCTGCCGCTGGTCGCGGCGCTCGGCGCGGTCGCCGCGTGGCGCAAACCTACAGGCGGCGAATCGTCGCGCGGCGACAAGATTTGGCTGGCGCGCATCCTGCTGCTGCATTTTGTTTTTTTCGTTCTCGCGTACGGTTTCACCGGCTGGTCGACGTCGGAAGGAAGACCGTCGCTGGATGCCGGCATGACGCGCTATCTGGCGCCGGTCTACTTCCTGCTTTTTGCGTACGCGACGTTTTTTCTCCTGCGGCTGGGACGATACGGCCAATGGTTGCTGCTGGCCCCGTTTCTGATCGCGGGTTTGGTCAATCTCGTCTCGGGTACGGACTTCACCGGCGCGGCCGTCGCCCGCGGATATCGCTATTATCAAGCCCGGCGCGGCGACGATTACCTGGAATATGTGTATTCCGGTCTGCCCCGCGCGTGGACCGATCGCCGCTCCGCGCTGCGGACCATCGGCCGTCTGCCGCGGCGTTGGCGCGACGACGGCTGCATCAGTCTGGGCGAGCGCCTGACCGACGAAGAATTTCGCGCGGCCATGAGCGACGACACATTGCCGGTCGCGGCGCGGCAAGATATCGCCCTCGGCGCCGGGGTCGCGTTTGCGGCGCGGGCCGGTGTGGGCTTTGCGGATCACAACTGGGGTTCGTTGTTGACCACGCGCTGGTTGCCGCCCGATCGGCCGCCGATCGCCGTTTCGTCGCTGCGCGGGCTGGACGTTGACGTTGCCGGGGCGTTTGTCGCCGGTTTTGGCCGCGGGCTGGGCGAGCGGAAGACTCGGATGTTCGTCGACGTCTATCTCGGCAAAGAACCGCTGGCGGAACTTCAGGCCGACTTCCGGGCCAACGCCGATCTCATCCGCGCTGACTTACCGCAACTGCGCGACGAAGAGTTCCAGTCGTTGCTGCGGCGCGGGACGTCATTCTGGATGGGGCGCGGACTGGGTCGGGAACTGTTCCTCGGCCGGAACCTCGACCTCAACGAGGCGTTGATCGCCCAAATCGATCGCCTGGGCGAGCGGCTGTGGGCGACGCAAGCGGTCGGCTCGACGCGCGACGAAATTCGAGAAAATGTGGCCGCGGGCGTCGCCGCCTGGCTGCGGAACGATTACAACCGTTTCCCTTTCGCGGCGCTCGGCGCGGAATCCCCGCTGGTCCGCGAGGCGTTGCTCGCGCAAGGAGTCGGCGTGAAACAAACTGCGAATGACGCGGGCGAAGACGAGTTGGAGCCGCTGCCGTGACGGGAAGAACTGCGCCCCGCGGCCCTCAATCCCATAGCGGCGGCGTCATTCGCGCGCTGACGTAGTCCTAGCGAGCGCAAACTCACCGTCGCAAACGTGCAACGGACCGTCGTTACGCGCCGACGGCAAGCGGTTCTTCGCAGGCCAGCGGACCGAGCGCCAAGTGCGACAAGTAGCGGCAGAACGACTCGTCGATCGCGGGCGGCCGGCCGAACAACTCGGCCTGCGCCGTCGTATCGGCGACGAACTGGCCCGAGAAAACGTGTTCGAGGGTGGTCCTCAGGTCGTTGACCGACGCGCTGACGAGGCCGGCGATTTTCGCGCCGCCGTTCAGCAGCGGCCAGGGCAATTTCCGCAGACGGACGAAGCGGCCGAGCGCCCGCGAAAATTCGCCGGCGGCTTCCTCGGCTGAAAACGGGCGATCCATGCCGATGTCGATCCGCCGGCCCACCGCGCGCGGCTCGTCGATCGCCAGCGCCAGAATGCGCGCCGCGTCCTCGACCAGAATGCGCGACCACCGAACGTTCGCCGGACCGATTGCGGTCAGCCGACCCTTTCGCAGATCGCGCGCCCACATCTCGACCGGCTTCTCTCCGCCCAAGAGCCCGCCGGGGCGAATCGAGACAAACGGCACGCCGCTCGCCTCCAGGTAGTCCTCGATGAGTTTTTTCTGCCAGACCCGCGGCGCGTTCGGAGCTTTCTCGCACGCGAGAATGCTCGTAAAGACGAACTTCTCAATTTTCGCGTTGCGCGCGGCGTCGGCCAAATGATGATTGCCCAGGTCGTCGACGAGCCCGCTCGGATCGGCCCCGGGTCGGCGGGAGTAGCCGCTGGCCGTGGTCACGACGGTCCCCACGCCGTCGATCGCGCGGTCGAGCGAACCGCGGTCGAGCAGATCGCCGCGCGCGATTTCCACGCCTTTCGCCGCCAGCCGGGCGGGGTCCGTGCCCTCGCGGACAAGGGTGCGCACCTTGCGGCCGCGCGCGAGCAACTGTTTGACGACCTCGCCGCCGAGGTTGCCGGTGGCGCCGACGACCAACACCGGCGCGTCGGCGGATATCATATTTTTCTGCGTCATCGGAATGCCTCCTTCGCGTCCCATTACGCGTCGGCCGGCGGCGACGGTCATCCATCGTTCCGGCCGCCCAGACACTCAAGTTAATGGTTCTTTGCAGGGGATCAACCAGTCCATTTTGCTGGGCCGTGCACGACGGCCGCGCCTTGGCGCGCCGGCGTGAATTTGTTGTTTCTTTTGACAACTCCCTACGGGCACGGGGCCGCGGGCAAAAACACGGCGAAACGGGCGCCGCCGCCGGCGCGGTTGGCTGCTTCGATGAACCCCTGATGTTGATCGAGGATACGGGCGGTGATCGCCAGGCCCAGGCCGAGGCTGCCCTCTTTGCCGCTGACAAACGGATCGAAGATTTTTTCGAGCAGCGTCTCGGGGATGCCCGGGCCGCTGTCCTCCACGACGATGCGCGCCATCGGCCGCCGCAGGCGGTCGCTGCGCGCGCACGACAGGCGCACCTCGCCCCCGGCCGGCATCGCTTGCACCGCGTTGAGGATCAGGTTGACCAGCACCTGGCGAAGTTGGTCTTTGTCCGTCAGCGCGGCCACGTCTTCGCCGGGCGGCGTCACCACGATTTCGACGCCGCGCTGCCGCGCCTGCGCCGCCATGAGTTCCTTGACCTCGACCAGTTGGCGGCCGACGGAAACCGGCGCCACGCTGTATTCGCGCGGCCGGGCGAAGTTCAAAAAACGGTCCAGCGTCGTTTCCAGGCGGCCGATTTCGCGCAGCAGCACGTCGGCCATGCGTCGTTTGGGCGAGTCCGGCGCGATCTCTTCGGCGACGGTCTCGGCCGACCCGCGAATCGACGCCAGCGGGTTCTTGATTTCGTGCGCCAGACCGGCGGTGAGTTCGCCCAACGATTTCAGGCGCTCGGACCGCAGCAGCATCTTTTCCATTTGGTCTTTTTCGGCCAGCGTGCGGCGCAACTGCTCGGCGGCCGCCTGCTGCTTGGCGCGTTCGGCGAATTCGCGATTCGCCAGCACCCCGGAGACGCCGGCGAAGACGAAGTACAGGAGGATCTCCAGAACCTTTTCGAGAGTGTCGGCGGGATCCTGGTGATGGACGTGCAGGAAGGCGTGCGGCGTGTACAGCGCCGTCGCGAGCGCCGCAGCGCCCAACGAGCCGCGCAGGCCGTAGGCGAAGGCGCCCAGGATGATCGGCAGGTAATACAGCCGCCGCAGCACATCGTGCAGCCACGCGAGATCGGCGCTCGCCGCGTAGTGCACGGCGCTGATTGCGGCGATGGGCGCCCAGATCAAGACAAACGCCCGCGCGGAAACCAGATCGCGGGGCGTGGCGCGGCGTTCGCGAAGCATGCGGGTCCTACGCGAAAGTCCCCCAGCGCCCCAGCCGGGGCGCCGGGGAGGCGACGCTATTTCTTGCCGAGATACTTAGCCGGATCTTTGTCGAACGAGGCTTTGCAGCCGGCGCAACAGAAGTAGTAATACCGGCCCTGGTATTGCGACGAGGGCGTTTTGTCGTCGATTGTGAAGGCGGAATTCATCACGGGGCAGGTTGCCTTGACGCCCGCCGCCTGGGGCTTGTCGAAACTCGTCGGCGGTTTCGCCGCGTCGTCGGTCGCGAAGGCGACGGCGGCGACGGCAAACGCGGTCGCGGCGATCAACATGACAATCAGTGTTTTCTTCATCGTTGGCTGTCTCCTGTGGTTGCGATGTTCAATCGCGCCAATCGTAGCGGGCTGAGAATATGCAACCGGCGCGCCAAAGTCAAAAACGCTGGAAAATCGCGGCCGGGCCGGTTTGGGGCGAGAAACGGCGACGACTTGGCGGAGAATAGTCGACAACAATTGCGAGGATTCGTCAGCCGGCGAGGGCGTCGAAGGCCGGCTTGAGGGCCGGATAAAGATCGCGATAACGCCGCCACGCGCCGTCGTACAACGCCGCGCGGGCCGGGTCGGGCCCGGCGACGACCGTAGCTCGGATCGTCTGTTCGCAGGCCTCCGCGACCGACGGAAATGCGCCGGCGCCGACGCCGGCAAGCAACGCGGCGCCGTAGGCCGCGCCCTCGGCGACATCCGGCGCCACGAGCGGCAGGTTGAAGACGTCGGCGAGGATCGCGCGCCACAAGGGCGAGCGCGCGCCGCCGCCGGAGATCCGCATTTCGGCCGGCGCGAGCCCTTGCGCCCGCATCAGTTCGAGGCTGTCGCGCAGACCGAACGCCACACCCTCGAGCACCGCCCGCACCAGATGCGGCTTGCCGTGGCGCAACGTCAGGCCGACGAACGCGCCGCGGGCATGCGGGTCCGCGTGCGGCGTGCGTTCGCCGCAAAGATAGGGCAGGAACAGCAGGCCCTCGCAGCCGGGCGGGGCAAGCGCGGCTTGCTCCGTCAAGACCTCGTACGGATCGACGCCACGCCGCGCCGCCTCGGCCCTTTCGGCGTCGGCGAGGTTGTCGCGCAGCCAGCGCAGGCTGCCGCCGGCGGCGAGCATCACGCCCATCACGTGCCACATGCCCGGGACCGCGTGGCAGAACGAGTGCAGCCGGCCGCGCGGGTCGATCGCCGGCTGCGCAACCGGCGCGAACACGACGCCCGACGTGCCAAGCGTCGACGATGCCGAACCTTCGTGCGCCAGACCCGCGCCGAGCGCCTGCGCCGCCTGGTCGCCGCCGCCGGCGACCACCGGTGCGCCCGGCGCGAGACCCGTGAGCGCCGCGGCCGCGGCCGTCACGCGCCCGGCGATCTCCGGCGATTCGGCACAGCGCGGCGCCCACGCCTCGGGAATATCAAGCGCGGCGAACATCGCCAACGACCAGCGCCGATTTTTCACGTCGAAGAGCGACGTGCCCGAAGCGTCGGAAACGTCGGTGGCGAATTCACCCGTGAGGCAAAAGCGGACAAAGTCTTTCGGCAGCAGAAAGCGGCGCGCGCGACGATAAACGTCGGGTTCGTTCTCGCGCACCCAGACGATCTTCGGCGCCGTAAACCCCGGCAGCACCGGGTTGCCCGTCAGTTCGAGCAGCCGCGCCAGGCCGAGTACCTCGGTAATGTGTGCGCATTGCGCGGCGGTGCGTTGATCGTTCCAGAGAATCGCCGGGCGCAACACGCGATCGGCCTCGTCGAGCAACGTCAGCCCGTGCATTTGGCCCGAGAGCCCAACCGCGGCGATCGCGTCGCCCCGCACGCCGGCGGCGGCGCAGACGCGGCGAATGGCCTCGATCGCGCCTTGCCACCAATCGTTGGGATCCTGCTCGGCCCACAGCGGATGCGGCGTGGAAAGGGGATATTCAGCCGTCGCGCCGGCGAGCGTTACGCCGCGCTCGTCGAGCAGCAGCGCCTTGGTTCCGGTAGTTCCGACGTCGAGCCCCAAAAACAACGACATGCGGTCGCCCCGGTCACGTCATGTCGAGAGGCGACAGTGGCGGCAGCTTCTCGGGGCGGGTTGCCCGCGCACGAATCAGATAGCTTTCCAGCCAGCCGCGTTCGCGATCCGGATGATTCGCCGCCCAGATCACCTTTTCGTGATCCAGGCCGTTGATGCGGTCGTTCGCGGCGCGCACCGCGTCGATCGAGTTGCGCACCGCGCGCTCGACCGGCATGCGTTCCGGATTGATGTCGATCCCGAACCAGCCGCCGTAGCCGTGCATTTTCATCACATATAGCGCCGCTTCGAGTTGTTCGGGCGAGATGGCGCCGCAGTTGAGGTCTTGATCGTAGTTGCCGAGCGGCTGGCTGTTCAGGTGAATGTGCGCCAGGCGGCCGGCTTCCAGCGCGAGGCTGAGCGCGTACGGCAGGTCTTCATACGCCATCAACATGTGGCCGACTTCCGGGTTCAGCGCGACCAGGGCGTGGCCGTCGGCCAGCGCGCGGCGGTTGGCGTCGGCTGCGAGGCGCCCCTCGACCTTCGCCGCGAGCAGCAGCGCCTCGGCCGTCGTGCCAAAATAATGGTGGCCGCGCGGCTCGTAGGGCTTGGGTTCGAAGGCGATCCGGCCGCCCGGCGCGGTGTCGAGCGCCTCCGCCAGGGCATCGGCGAAGCGGTCGCGCGCCGCCGCGAAATCGAGGCCGAACGCATTTTCGTAACCGTCGATGCCGCTCCAGACCACCATGAAATCCGTGTCGAGTTCGCCATTGAGCCGCAGCGCCTCGACCGTGCGGCGAATCGCCGTCGCGCGCACGGCCGGCAGGGGCGACGACAGCGCGCCGAACTCGAATTGCGGATCGTAGAAGAGCAGGGGCACGACGGTGACGATCCGCAGGCCGGTGTCGCGGCGGAACTGCTTCCACAGGTCGAGATTGTCATAGTTGATTTCGTTGGGGTAATGGGCCTCGATTCCGCCCAGCCCGGAGCCGACGAGCGTCGCGGCGATTTCGAGCCGCCGGGGGATGTCGAGGTCGGGGCCGTACTTGGCGTGAAAACGGTTCGCCCCCGGCGAGAAGAACCAGATGCCGGCCGAGAATTTCAGATCGAGTTCGAAACGCCGCAAATGCGCGACGAGTTCCTCAGGCGTTCGCCGCCGCGCCTGCGGCCGCAGATCGGGAAGTCCCATCGATCCCCCCCCATGAAAGCCCCTGTGCTCTCCGTGTCTTCCTCTGCGCCCTCTGTGTTTAAATTTCCCTCAAACCACCGTCACGCGCGTGACGGTCCCGCAGCCGCGGCAGCGGCAGGGCACGGCGTCGCCGGGGCTGGCGAAGTTCTCCAGCACCCGATGAACAATGGTCTCGCCGCATTCCGGGCAATCGACGGCGAAGGAATCGTCGCCCTTGGGCTCGAGCAGCACGGCGACGATGCCGCCGGCGAAACCGCCGAAAAGAATGATGCCGCACGCCGCGCCCCACGTGCCGGCCGCCAGGACGCCGATCAGCGCGCCAAACGCCGCCCCGAGGGTCGCCGCGCCGAAGGCGACGGCGACGACAAACCGCCGGTTCTTCGGCGGGCGAACGCGGGTGACCTCGTCGCTCGGCAATTCGGCCACCGCGTGGTAGTCGAGCGCGTTGCGGCAATGCGGGCAGACGGTCGCCAGACGGCCGACAACCTCGCCGCAGTAGACGCACGTTTTGGTCGCGTCGCCCATCGTTCGCCTTCGCATAATTTTCCGGAGCCTGGGCGTGTACGTAACAACTTCGGCGGTTCGCCGTCAAGCGCGGCGCGAGTTTTTCACGCAGTCGTGCTAAAATGCGCCCGCTTTTGCCGGAGGGGCGACGGGAGCAATGAGCAGATTACACACGAAACCGGTGACGCGGCTATTCCACGTGGTGGAGCCGCCCGAGGCGTCGGCGTTCCATCTGACGCAGGGCGACGTCGACGAGCAACTGCGCGGCGACAAGCTCAGCTCCCTGTTTCTCGGCCAGTTCGAAAAGGAACAAATCGCCGATGCGCTCGGTCGGTTCGGCATTCTCGGGCAATTGCAGACGCTCGGCTATCATCACGTGAATATCGAGTTCCACGCGCGAGAATTGTTTGAGCATTATTTGCGCATCTTCGATGTCGAGGGCGCGGAAGCGGCGCTGATCGCCGAAATGGTGCTGAAGCTGGGCCGCTACGCGCCGCCGCGGCACCCGTTGCCGGCGCATCCGCTGCCGCCGCTCGACGTGATCTCAATCGAATGGCTGCTGATGCAGCACGTGCGCGGCGAGTTTTCGCCGAACCGCCGCCGCTTGCCGGGGCAGAATCACCCGGGGCTCGGCCTGGGCCACAAGGTGATGGACCTGCTGCTGTGGGTCGCGTCGTTGCTCGAGAAAGACGCGATGCTCAACATGCCGGGGTATTTCCACAACGCCATTTTCTACGACAAGTGGTTCAAATTCGCCGATCCGCTCAAGCAAGCGGAGATGGAAGCGATCGTGCGCGATTTGACGGCGCAGAATTGCGACCTGACCGATATGTCGTACGCCGTCTATTTCAAGTGTCTGACCGAGAAAAGCAGCGGCCCGTATCATTGGGAGCCGCGCGAGCAAATCCTGCCGCTCGCCGAAAAAGCCAAGTACTATTTCGAATTGCCCGACTACGCGCGGCTGGCCGACCAGCGCCGCGCCGAACTTTCGTTCACGCTGGACCGCGCGGCGTTCGCCGAGAAAATGGCGACGGCCGACGGCATCGATTGGTGAGGAAATGGAATACGAGGGGATTGTCATCCGTCCGCCGAGCGAAGCCCGCTCGCTGATTTTGCAGGCCACGTTCGGCTGCAGCCACAACAAGTGCACGTTTTGTCCGACCTACAAAGGCACGCCGTTTCGCATCAAGGACGAAGCGCGCCTGTTCGCCGAGATCGACGAAACGGCCGCGCTGCGTCCGTGGCGGCGCGTGTTCCTCGCCGACGGCGACGCGTTGATCGTGCCGCAGGCGCGCCTGCTGCGGATTCTCGACAAGCTGCGCGCCACGGTCCGCGGCCTGGAGCGCGTCGGCATCTACGGCAACGCCAAGGCCGTGCTGAAAAAGACGCCGGCGGAACTCGCGGAGTTGCACGGTCGCGGCCTGGGCATCGTCTACTTCGGGTTGGAATCGGGCGACGATGAAACACTCGCGTTTCTTCGGAAAGGGAAAACGGCCGACGACATGATCGCCGCGGGCCGGCGCGTCAAGGATTCGGGCATCGAATTGTCGATCACCGTGCTGCTCGGCGTCGCCGGCGCGCGATGGCGCGAACACGCCGTGAACACCGGCCGCGTGCTGACGGCGATCGACCCCGATTACGTCGGCGCGCTGACGGTGATGGTGGTGCCCGGCACGCCGCTCTGGGATTCGCAGCGATCGGGCGCGTGGACGCTGCCCGACGAATTTCAGATGCTCGAAGAACTGGCGATCATCCTGGCCAACACGACGATGACGCACGGGCTGTTCATGAGCAACCACGCAAGCAATTACCTGCCGCTGAAGGTCGCCATGCCGGACGCCAAACCCCGCGCTTTGGCCGAATTGCGCCAAGTGCTCGAACGCCGCGACCGGTCGGACCTGAAACCCGAGGAATGGCGGGCGCTGTAGCGGCGCGGTGCGCCGGCAATTGGCGCCGTCGATCATTGCGATATCGCAAAACCGTTCGCGGTGACCTGCGGCGCGGACTTCTCGGGCACGGCGCACTCGAGATACCCGGGCGAGCCGCCGGTTGCCGCCGCCTCGTCGGGCAGGGGCGTCTTGGTCTCGCGCGCACGGAACGCGGTGGAGATCATCGCCTCGCCGGGCGACGCTGACGGGGGCGTCGCCGCGTCATCCCCGACGCCGTCGCGCGCACAGCGAAATCCGACCGTGTCGAGGCGCGCTTCCGCCGCAACCCGGAACCGGGCCGAGCCGCGCACGCCCCACGGGCCGTTGCTCCAGGACCCGCCGCGCAGCATCGGTTTCGCGCTCGACGACCACCCCTCCGGGTCGTTGGCGGACGATGGCGCGAAGTATTCGTCGCCATGCCAGTCCGCGCACCACTGCTCGACGTTGCCGAGCATGTCGTACAGGCCGTATGCGTTCGGTTGTTTCCGGCCCACGGGATGGGTCCGACCGGCGGAATTGCTTTCGTACCACGCGATTTCGTCCAAGCCGCCGTATCGCGGTCCGTTGGTGCCGCCGCGCGCCGCGAATTCCCACTCCGCTTCCGTGGGCAGGCGCTTGCCGACTTTCGCGCAGTAAGTTCGGGCCTCGGCCCAGGTGACCCTTTCGACCGGGCAATCCGGACAACCGGAAAAACGGCTCGGATTCTCGCCCATCGCGGCCCGGAATTCCGCCTGGGTCACGACTGTCGCGTCCATCCAGAAACTCTTTACGGCGACTTCGCGCGCCGGCCCCTCTTCGCGGAAACAGCCGTAATCCCCCGGCGAACAGCCCATCATGAAGATCCCGCCGGGAATGGCGGCCATCCCCGGCGGCGCCTCGCCGGCGGCAACCAGCGCGGCGGTCAGCCAGGACGCGACGAGGAACGATGCGAACGCCCATTTGCTCGCCGCGCTTGCGTGCGCAGCACGGCGGCCGGCGCCGAGGCGCGAAGCGCCGGGCGATATGTTCCGGACGAGTCTCGAGGCGAACATCCAATGCCCCTCAATCCCGGCAATCGTTCCCTTCGTAGCGCGAGCTGTTCAGGCGGTCGCTCGCCGGCGCCGCCGCCATTTTTTCGGCGGCGTAGGGCCGCAGCAATGAGCGCAACGCGCCGCTGTCGCCGGGTTCGGCCGCGAGCCATTGCTTGCACGCGGGCGGATCGAAAATCACCGGCATGCGGTCGTGAAACGGGGCCAGCAATTCGTTGGCCGCGGTCGTGATGATGGTGCACGTTTCGACGGTCCCGCCGCCCGCATCCGTCCAACTCTCCCACAAGCCAGCCAACGCGAACGGCGTGCGATCGACCAAGCCGAATTCGTACGGGTGTTTTCGGCCGTCGACGGTTTTCCACTCATAGAAGCCGTCGGCTGGGAGCAAACAGCGCCGGTGTTTGAAGGCCGCGCGAAAAGATGGTTTATCGCCAATGGTCTCCGCGCGGGCGTTGATCAGCCGCGATCCGATCTTGGGGTCTTTTGCCCAGGACGGAATCAGGCCCCAACGGAGGAGAGCGAAATGCGCCGCTTCGTCGCCCGGCGCGCGCCGCACGGCCAGCACCTGTTGGGTGGGCGCGATGTTGCACCGCGGCGCGAATTCCGGCGGCGCCGTCGCGCCGACCAGTTGCGCCCAGGCGGCCAGCGGTCCAAACAGAATGTAGCGCCCGCACATGCCAACTCCGATTCACCAACGACCTGAACACAGTATAACGCGCCTGTATTCGGCGCGCTATTCCGGCCCGGCGGTTCGGCCCATTTTTGCATTTCCCAGGCGGCTGTTGCATTCGACATCGGCGCCGCAATCGGTTAATGTCCGCCGCGAAATCAACCGGCGCTCGCGAATCGCGGAGCAAGAATGACCGAGTTTGCCGCGAAAACATTGTTGCGCGAACACGGCGTTGCCGCGCCGGCCGGCCGCGAGGTCGGCTCGCCCGACGAAGCGGCGGACGCCGCCGCCGAGTTGGGTTTCCCGATCGCGCTGAAGGTTTCGCATCCCGACCTCGCGCACAAGTCGGACGTCGGCGGCGTCGCCCTGGGCGTCGCGAACGCCGCGGCGGCCCGCGAGGCGGCGGCGCGTCTGCTGGCGCTGCGGGCGGGCGCGCGCGTGCTGGTCGAGGAACTGGCCCCCGACGGCGGCCTCGATCTGCTGGTCGGCTTCCGGCGCGATCCCGTCTTCGGCCCGGTGTTTCTCGCCGGCCTCGGCGGCGTGTACGCCGAAATCTTCGCCGACGCCAGCCTGCACGTCGGCCCGCCGACCGCCGACGAGGCCCGCGCGATGCTGACCCGCCTGCGCGGCTACGGCCTGCTCGCCGGCGCCCGGGGCGGGGCGGCGCTCGACGTTGCCGCGGCCGTCCGCGCCTTGCTGGCGCTCGCCGAAATTGCCCGGCGGCGGCCGGAAATCTGCGAGTTCGACATCAACCCGTTGCGCGTCTACCGCCGCGGGGCGCTGGCTCTCGACGCGCTGGCGGTTCGCGGCGCGGCCGCGCCGGCGGCGGACGAGCGCGAGGCTTTCCCTGGCGACGATCGGCGCGGCATCCCGCACGCCGTCGACGCCGAACGCGCGCGGCTGAACTCGTTGTTCCGCCCGGCGGCGGTGGCCGTGGCCGGCGCGTCGACGACCGCCGAGAAGGCCGGAAATATCATCATCAAAAACCTGCGCACGTTCGGCTACGCGGGCGCGGTGTACCCGGTCAACCCGGCCGGCGGCGCGATCGAAGGGCTGCCGGCGTACACTTCGGTCGCGGCTTGCCCGCGGCCCGTCGAACTGGTCGTCGCCGCCGTGCCGCACCGGCAGGTCGAAGCGGTGATCGAAGACGCCGCCGCGGCCGGCGCGCGATATGCGATCGTGGTCTCCGGCGGGTTCGGCGACGCCGGCCCCGAAGGCCGCCGCCGCGAGGCGCGGCTGGTCGAACTTTGCGCGCGGCGCGGCATCCGGCTGATGGGCCCGAACAGCATCGGGACGATCGACGCGGTCTTCGGCTTCTGCGTGTCGATCGGCAAGCTGCCGCCGATGCCGCCGACCGGCGTCTCGCTGCTCGGCCAGACCGGCACCTTTTCGACGGGCTTTTCGCTCGAAGAAATCACCCGGCGCCGGCGCGGCTTCTCGAAAGTCGCCTGCCTCGGCAACAAGGCCGACGCCGACGAATCCGATTTCCTGGCCTACTACGGCGACGATCCCGACACGCGGTGCATCGGCATGTACCTCGAAGGCGTCAACGACGGCCGCCGCTTCCTGCGGGCCGCGCGGCGGGCGGCGGGGCGCAAGCCGGTGGTCGCGCTCAAATCGGGCCGCACGGAACTGGGCGCCCGGGCGGCGGCCTCGCACACCGGCGCGCTGGCCGGGTCGGATGCGGTTTACGACGCCGTCTTTCGGCAAACGGGCATCCATCGCGTCGACGATTTCGGCGACTTTTTCGCCGTGCTGCGCGCCTTCGATCTGTGCCCCCTGCCGCGCGGCTGGCGCGTCGGCGTCGTGTCGATCACCGGCGTCGGTTGCGTGCTGGCCGCCGACGCGTGCGGCGAGTTCGGTCTCGAATTGGCGGCGATCGGCCCGGCGACGCAGGCGCGCTTTCGCGAACTTGCGCCGGATTGGGCGACGGTCGGCAACCCGGCCGACATCTGGTCGACGATTGAGCGCCTCGGGCCGCTGGACGCGTACGGCAAGATGTGCGCCGCGATGATCGCCGACGACGCGGTGGACATCCTGCTGGTCGTCGCCGTGTTGCTCGAAGAAGGCCGCTTCGACGCCGCCGCGGCGATCGCCCCGGCGTTGGCCGCGCATCCCGGCAAACCGGTGCTCGCCTGCGCGCTCGGCGGTCGCGACGAACTGCTCGCGGAATTTCAGCTCGGCCTGGAATTGTCCGGCGCCCCGGTGTTTTCCGGTCCGCGCCAGGCGCTGCTCGCCGCCTCGCACCTTTGCCGCCGCGCCGAGACGGCGAAGCGGTGAATAGAGGACGCCGTTGAACGTGACTGTCCGATCGTTGGCCCTGGGCGCGGCGCTCGTCGGCGTGCTGCTTGCGGCCGGCGCGTGCGCTTCCACCGCCGCGGTTCGCCCCGGCTCCCCGTACGGGCCGCCGTACAGCTCCACCGACCAACGGCCCTGCCAATGCGACGAAAACGGCCCGCGAGGCGTCGGGCAATTTCAGGACGAGCCGGGCTGGCACGAGATCGTGATCGACGGCACGCTCGTCGAATATTATCTGCCGCAGCCGGCGCCGGGCCGGCCGGCGGCGCCGCCCGAGTTGCTCGCGCTCATTCACGGCGCCGGCTTCTGCCATTTCGACGGCGCGGTCGAAGGCATTCACGATTGGCGCGATTGGGCCGACGCCCATAACTTCCTGCTCGTGGCGCCGGCGTTCGAGCGGCGCTACGGGCCGCTGTACATCGAAGACAATTATCCGTACGGCCGCCGCGGCTCGGCCGTCGCCAAACGCTACGCCGACAGCCCGTGCGCCTGCGCCATGGAAGGGCAATGCGAACAGTTCGCGCGCTATCGCGAGCACCACTGGTTTCCGTGGGGCTATCGCGCGCCGCGCGACTATCTGTGGAACTACATCTTTCTCGTCACGCCGCACGGTCAACGCACCGACCGTGAGCTGAATCGCGTCATCCGCCAGTTTCGCGCCCATTACAACCTGGGCGAAGAACGGTTCAGCATTTTCGGCTATTCCGGCGGCGGCCAGTACATCGCCCGCTACATGATGTTGCATCCGAACAACCTGAAACGCGTGGCGCTGGGCGGCAGCGGCAGCTTTCTCTTCCCGACGGCGGATCGAAAATACCCCTTTGGGATGGCCGGCGACGTCGGCGAAGAACGCTTCACCGCGGCCGAATGGGACGCCAAGCTCGCCGCGATGCTCGGCCTGCCGGTGCTGATTTTCGCGGGCGGAGCGGATTTCGTCGGCGCCGGCGAACATCCGGAGTCCGCCTGGCAGGGGACCGGCCAACTGGCGATCGCGCAGAATTTCGTCCAGGCGCTCGAACGGGCCGACGGCCGGCTGCGCGCGGCCGGAAAACGGCCGCTGGACGCGTCGTTCAATTGCCGCTTGATTCCGTTCCCCGCCAGCGACCACGGCGGCGCCTACCACGATGCGGTGGTCTGGCTGCAAGAACATTGGCTGCCGGCCAAAACACCGCCGGCCGAGGCGCCGGCAGGGAATCTGCTCGAGCGCACGCCGGAACCGGCGAACGCCGGCGGGAATCCCGGGAAATAAACGTGATATGTTTCGCGCCCCGGCGGGCCTCTTGAAACGCGGCGGCGGGGCGCCGGGCTACTTTTCCCGCGGATCGCGATACGCGGCGTCGCGGCGCAACAAGAAACGGTTATACGCGAGGAGATCCTGGCCGAATTCGAAGAGGTCGTCGGTCGAGCCCGACGCCGGCAGCGGGGCGATCGCGTCGTCGTGGAACAAATCGCCCTCGGCGCGGAAGCAAAAGCGCGGACTCTTGCCGGCGGTCTTGGCGGCCGACAACTGAAACGCCGGCGGGACGTCGGAGTTGTGCGCGACTTCGTAACAGTAATCCGCGCCGCGCCGGATATTCCACTGATAATCGCGCGTCATGAACGTCGGCCGCGCTTCGCCAGGTTTGACGCGCAGCAGGCTGCGGCCGACGAAGGCGTTCGGCGCGGTCAGGCCCAGCAGATCCATGATGGTCGGCGCGATGTCGACGTGCGCGCCCTGCACGTGCAGGCGGCCGACCGGCGCCAGGCCGCTGGGCGTATGAATCAGGCACGGCACGCGGTAGAAAACATCCTCTTTCCGCTGCGCGCTCAGCGGCGGATCGTCCGGATAAAACCGCACCCCGTGGTCGCCGGTGATCACCAGCACGGTGTCTTGAAACCACGGCTTTTCGCGCAAGCCGGCGAGCAACCGGCCGACCGCGTAATCGGTGTAATAAATGCCGCGGCGGTAGTTGCCGTAATCGCCTAAATATCGCCGGCCGGGCAGTTCGTCGTCGGTCGGGTATTTCTGCGTGAACGGATAATGGTTCGACAACGACAGGACCTCGGCGTAGAACGGCTTCGGCGAACGGTCGAGCGTATCGACGGCCATGCGGAACAGGTCTTCGTCGGCGGGGCCCCAACCGATTTTCGTGTAACCGATTTTCTCGAGATCGGCGATGTCGTGGAACTGCTGGATGCCATGGCGTTCCAGAAATCCGCGGGCGTGCGCGAATTCACGGCTGTAAGAATTGATCCACATCGTCGTGTAGCCGCGTTCGCCGAGAATGCTCGGCAGGCATGGCAAATGATTTCTTGCGAAATCGTTGAAGATCGTGCCCGAATTCGCAAATTCGTAAACCGAGCAATTGATCGCGGACTCGGCGCGCACCGTCGTATGGGCGTTCGCGTAGTACGAATCGACCACCAGCGATCGTTGGCCGAGTTCGTCGAGCACGGGCGTCAACGATTCGGCCGCGCCGTACAGGCCCGACTCGAAGGCCCGCACCGATTCCAGAATCAACACGATGACGTTCATCTGCCGGAAATCCGGCGCCGGCGCCAGGGGGGCTTTGCGCAGCCGCGCGCGTTTGCCGCGGTCGAAGCGGTACAGATCGGCGTCCAGCGGATAGTAATGTTCGATGGCGCCGTCGACGCGGGCGATGCGGGCCTGGCGCGTCGGCAAATAAAAGCTGATCCGCTCCATCGCGGGCTCGCGCAGCAAGAAGAGCAGCGGCTGGTTCTGCGCGCGCAAATAGGGATAAACGGCCGTCGCTTCGAACACGAGTTCGGCGGTCAACGCGAGCGCTGCGAAAAAGATCACCGCCGAACGGCGGCGAAAGCCGTCGGCGGAGCGCAGCGCGAACGGCAGCAGCGCCAGCGGCACGGCCAGGCCGAACACGATGTCGCCGGCGTGCAGCAGATGCCCGAAGCTGCTGGCCAGGCCGCTGACGTCGCGCCACTGCGAGAAAATCGCCGGCGTCGGCCAGGTTTGATAAAAGCGATAGTAGAATTGGAAACCGATCTGGCAGGCGGCGAGCAGGGCGCCGCACGCGAACGCGAGCGGCCAGCGAATCCAGGCGACGCGCGGCAGCAGCAGGAAAACGAGGGCCGTTAAGGCCGCGAACGTGAACAGGTCAACGAGTTGCAGCGCGTCGAACGGCTCGCCGAGGCCGATCCAACCGTACAGGCCGAGCGCGAGGCCGAAGCCGAACAGACCGAACGCGAGGCCGGCCCGGCCGGCAAAATCCTCCGTGGTTTTCGGCGTCGGCGCCGCCGCCATGCACGCTCCTTCTGCGTGGGTCGGATCGCGGCCAAGAATCTCGAATTACCGGCCGTCGAGCAAGCCGTCCTTTTCGAGATCGCGGACGATCGCCCGCGCCGCGAGCGCGTGGCCCGCCTCGTTCAGGTAGTAGTCGTCTTCCAGGGTCGTCGGATACTCGCCGCCGTCGCGGAAATCCGGCAGCAGCGAATGGATCGGAAACGCGACGGTCGCCGCCTGCCGCGCGAAGTAATCGAAGACTTCCCACAGGTGCTCGTCGCTTTCCGGAACCAGCATTTTCCGCGGATCTTTCGGCGATTCGCGGCGATTGTATTGCTGATAACACGGGAGGATAAACAGCGCGTACTTCGCGCCGAGGCTCGCCGCGACGGCCTGCGCGTCGCGGATCGCTTCCCAGGTCGCCGCGAAAAACGGCTCCGCTTGGCTCAGGGGCATCCACATGAAGAAGTACTCATTGCCGATATCGGAGTTGCGCGGCGTCGTCGTCGGCACGGCGCGGCCGCTCGGGATTTCCCCGGCCGCGATCTTCCAGGCGAAATTGTCGCGCAGAAAACCGAGGAAGTCGTCGACGCCCAGTGCGCGGCTCAACAGCGCCTCCGCGGCCCCCGGCAGCGATAGCCGTTCGGGATGCAACAGGCCGGCATCCTGCAGTTTTTTCACGGCGACGACGTCATGGTAAAAATCCGGCATTTCGAATATTTGCACGACCAGCCGCGGATGATAGTTGGCGCCGATCTGCCGCAACTGCCGCAATTCCAGCGCGGGGCTGGCCGCTTCCCAGGCGAAGTTCGCCACGCGCCAGGCGCGACGCGGCTCGCGTTCGCCCAGCAATTTTTCGACGACGAACGGAAACGCGCTGCGATCGTCCCGCAGCCACACGCCCTGCGTGTAACCGTCGCCCAGAAATATGACATTGTCGCCGCCGGCGCGATACTGCCGCGCCGGGGCGTCTGGCGCGACGCCGTCGGCGTTGCGGTGACCGGCCAGCGCCGCCGGCCGGTGGTCGATCGGCAGATTGTAAAACGAGGCCGTAAGCCGCGGCATGAGGATCGGCCGCGCGAAGTGCAACGCCAGCGCGGCCGCCGCTGCACCGGCCGCGAGCGCCAGGGCGAACCGCGGCCGTCCGAGCAGGAGACCGGCGCCGCGCAGGGCGACGAGCGGCAGCCAGACGACGAGCACCTGGCAGAGGCGCAGCAGAATTTCCTGGCGATTCGAATACAAGACGAGCGACAGCGCCAACGCAACGAGAAACGGCGCGAAGAGCAGCAGCGTCAGCCCGGCCGGCGATCGCCGCCACGTTCGTTCCGTCGTCACTTCGCCGTTTTCCGCCGCCATCGATCCGCCTCGCGCCGCGGCCCGACCGTCACTTGAGCGGGTCGAGCAAGCCGTCGGCCGTCAAATCACGGAGCATCGCCCGCGCCGCGATTTTGTGGCCGGTTTCGTTGATATGAAAGTCATCCTCGAACGTCGTTGGGAATTCGCCGCAAGTCTGGTAGTCGCGCAGTAAGTGATGCACGGGAAATTTCGCTCCGACGGCCTGCCGCTCGAAATAACGAAAGACGCCGAACAGGTAGTCGTCGTTCGGCGGAATCTGCCCCTTTTTCTTGTCTTTCGGGCTCTCCCGGCGATTGTATTGCTGATACCGCGGCAAAACGAAAAAGGCGAACTTCGCGCCCTGGCTCTTGGCGGTTTCGTAGGTCTCGTTAATCGCCTGCCACGAGTATTTGAAAAACGGCTCGGCCTGTTCGAGAGGGATCCACATGAAGAAAAACTGGCCTTCGAACCCCGAAAGATGGTGCGCCGGTTTGGGCGTCACGATCTCGCCCGACAGGTCGAGAGCGGTTTGCAGCGCCGGGAGCGCCATTTTTTCCTTGAGGTATTGCACAAAGTCGTTGGTCCCCAAGAATAGGCTGAACCGGACCAGCATCGCCCGGGAAATCGACAGCTCGGTCGGATGTTCCAGATCCGCGCGGCGCAGCCGGTTCGTGTAGTCGACGTCGTCCTGGAAATCGGTCATGTCGAAGACCTGGACGACCAGCTTCGGGTGGTACTTCCAGCCGATCTGCTTCAATTGCCGGTTTTCCAGCACGGGACTGGACGAACTCCAGCCGAAATCGGCGACGCGAATGTGTTTGTCCGGATGCTGGGCGCGCAACTGCTGCTCGATCAGGAAGGGAAACGCCTGCTTTTCCGGGTGGTCGAGGCCCAGACCCTCGGTCATGGAATCGCCGAGAAATATGATGTTGAAATCCTCAGGCCGGTAGGCGCTGGGCGGCACGTCGGGCTTGATCCCGTCTTCGTTGAGAAATCCGGGCAGCGGCTTGTTGCGATGATCGACGTCGAGGTTGTAGAGCGGCAAGACCAATTTGTGCAGCACCACCGGCCCGACCAGGTGCAACGCCAGCGCCGATAGCGCGGCCGAGCCGAGAAAAACCAATGTCTGCTTCCAGTGTTTGCGCAACACCGGCAGTTTCCAAAGAACATACACCGGCGCCCAGACCACGGCGATCTGAAAAAATTGCCGGGCGACTTCCTTGCGATTCTTGAAAACGATCAGCGAAATCACGAGAGCCGCTACGAACGGCCCGCCCGCGCGCAAAGCCAGCGCCAAGCGCGGATTTCGCAGGCGTCGGAGTCCAAACGGGCGGGATCTTTCGCTGTTCACGATTCCTCGCGGCAAGCCGCTTCGGCGCCGGGTTTCGTCATCCGGGTTCGTCCGTCGCCGTCGTCATTTTCGACGGGCATTCCCACACACCCATTTGCGGATGCGCCGGCGGGTATTCCGGCCCCTCCGCCCAATTGACGCGCAGCAAGCTGCGGTCGTGGTAGATCGTCGCCGTGCAGCCTTCGACGAAGCGGCCGTACGTGTCAAGCGCGTGGTTGTCGAAATCCACCTGGTTGAGCACGACGGCGTACGAACTGACGGGCGGCTCGCGCATCGTGTAGTAGTCGTCGTAAACCCGGTTCGGACCGAGGACGTAGATCACCTGCCATTTGTTGCCAGAACTGATCAACACGCGTCGATAACGATCGGCGACCGAGCGCAGCGTCGCCATCGCCAGCTTCTCCGGATCGGGTTGCGGCAGATGGCGATAGTAGCGAAATTGCCGCGCGAAACTCTGCACGATATCCCGTTGGGCGTGCAGTCCCGGCAGCAGCCCGACCAGCACCACCAGCGGCGCCGCCGCCCACGCCCGCCAGCGGGTCAGCAGGGCCAGGCCGCGCGCCGCGACGAGCGCGCCGAGGGGCAGCATGTGCATGATGTAACGCCGGTTGAAGCCCGACCCCGGCGCAAAAATTTTCTCCGGCACGATTGCGACCAGGGCCAGCGAAACCAACGCGACGGCGGCCGGAAAATAGGATCGCTCCGCGAGCGACAAGGGAATCGCGCCGAGCAAGAACAAATACGGGAAATAGACCCAGCAGTCGCGCAGGCCGATTTGCCAGTGCCAGGCGACGGCGGCGAGGCTATACGGCAGATCCGCCGTCATCGAGCGGCCGATGCTGAAAAACACGACCCACGGACCGATCAGCACGAGGCAGCCGAGCAGGATTTTCGGCCACGGCGGCGAGAGAATCGCCGGCCGGCCGCGATGCTTCGCCCAGACCCACGGGACGACATCGACAAGCGCCAAGCTGGCGAACAGAATGCCGCAAATGAACTGCGATGAGTGGAAAAGCAGCAGTGCGGCGACGCTGAGCGTCGCCCAATGCGCCCGACCGCGTTTGATCAATTGATGCAACCAAAGGGTTCCGGCCGTGAACAACAACACCAACGCGTAGTAGCGTGTCTGGCGGCAATACTGCAAGAACGCCGGATTGACGGTCAGCAGCAGCCCCGCCAGCAAGCCGACGGCGCGCCCGTACAGCAGCCGCCCCGCGAAAATCAGCGCCACCATCGCCAGGCCGCCGGCGATCGTGAACGGCAGGCGCGCGGCGAGTTGGCTTTCGCCGAATAGCCGAAAACTGGCCGCGCAAATGTAGAATGACAGCCAGCCGTGCGCCGCCTCCACGCCGAGCGCGTTCTTTGAATAGAAAAAATCTTCGATCGAATGCTTGCCATACATGGCCAGCGGCAGGCCGGTGTGAAGAACGTTTTGCGCCAGCAGCGTATGACCGGCCTCATCGTTCCAGTAGGCGATCTCGCCGAGGCCTGGCAGCACGAGGTAGAAAAACAGGCCGACGAGCGCCGCGACGCCGGAATAGAACAAAGCGTCGGGCAGAACGGCCGATTGGCGGTCAGAATCCTCCATTGAGACTATTTCGCACAGTCGCTTCGGCGACGCAACGTCGGCGGCAGGGCATTCCATGCAGTTGCCGCCGGCACGCGCACCCCGTTGCCATTGCTGAATTCAGCGGCCGAGCGGAAAATGCGCCCGCGCTTTTCGGCCCCGATTTCCTCTTGCGGGCGAATCGAGATTTCGTGCGCCGACGCATTCCCAGAGCTCCGCGAACGATCGACCCTGGACGCGCGCCCCGTTCTGGGTATTTTATAGGAAGTTGGATTTCGCCGCCGGTCGGCGTCTATCGCGTCGCGCCGGCGAAAATTGGGGCGTGTTGGTGAAACCGGAAATCGCCGCCGCGTTGTTCGCACCGCTGGCGGAACAACTCAAAGAGTGCGGCATCTCCGCCGACCGCTGGCTGGAGCCGGACCCGCACGGCAAACCGATCGCGCTGACCGACCGCCAGTGGATCGACGAAAACGTGTTTCGCGAAATCATCGCCGTGCTGATCGAAACCGGCAACGAAGAGCGGCTGGCGACGGCCGGCGCGCGGATGCTGGCGGACGAATCGGCCGGCCTGGGCGGCCTCTTGCTGCCGTTCGTCGAAACGCCCCTGGATTTGTTGGCGGCGCTGGTCGAACACGTCAATTTCAACGCGCGCACGTTGCGGCTCGCCGTGCAGCAGGGCGCGAAGAAACACACCGCCGTGCTGACGTTGACCTCGGCGCTGAAGCGGCCGGCGCCGCCGGTGTTGTGCCGGTGGCTCGACGGCCTGCTGGCCGCGGCGCAACAAGCGGCGGGCGGGTTCGAGGTCGTGCAGCAGGAGTGCATGTTCGGCCTGGTCGAAAAGCGAGGCGCGCCGGCGGCCGGCGCGAAGGGCGAGGGCGAGAACCGCGCGTGCGTGTACGCGGTGCGGTGGAACGCGGGGAGTTTGACGAAATGGTTTTCGTCGCCGCGCCGGCTGCGCGCCGCGCGCGAAAATCTGGCCAAGGTGCGCAAAGTGCTGGCGCAGCAAAAGCACAGTCTGAATGAGGCGCAGGGCGCGATTCGGCAACAGGAAGCGTTGGTCCAGGGCATCGTTTCGGTGTCCGAGGCGGCGAAGACCGCGCGCACCTATCGCGATTTGATTCACATGACCGCGAACCGGATTTGCGCGGATTTCGGCTTCGACCGCAGCCAGATTTACCTGGCGCGCGAGGGGCAGTTGGAAATCGTTTCCGTGATCGATCCGAGCGACACCAACTGGGCGCAGACCGTCTTTGCGGTCTGCCAGGCGAACCCGATCGCGCTCGACGATCGCACGGAAGAGGCGCGCTCGTTCGCGTCCGGCAAGCCGGCGATCGTCAACAATCCGTGGAACAACATCGCCGTGCCGCCGGCGCAGCAGGAAGCGTGGAAGTCGCGGGGCTACGTGATCGTGCCGATCCGCGGCGCGGACCGCTTCATCGGGCTGATGCTGGCCGACCATTACTACAAACGCCGGGCGATCGAAACCGACGACGTCGACAAGCTGCAGGCGCTGGCGAACATCAGCGGCATGGGCATCGAGAAATTGCGGTTGATCGACAAACTCGAGGCGAAGGTGTCGGACCGCACGGCCGAATTGGAACGGGCCAACAAAAAATTGCTGGCGCTCTACGAACGGGCGCGCGAATCCGATCGGCTCAAGAGCGACTTTCTGGCGAACATGAGCCACGAACTGCGCACCCCGCTCAACGCGATCCTCGGTTTTTCGAAGTTGCTGCTGCGCGGCTTCGACGGCCCGGTCAACGAGCGGCAGCAGACGGACATCAACGCCATTCTCAATTCCGGCACGCATTTGCTGGGCCTGATCAACGATATCCTCGATCTGTCGAAGATCGAATCGGGCCGCATGGATTTGAAGATGGAGAACTTCGCGCTGCACGAGGTCGTCGCCGAGGTGAAAACGTCGGGCCAGGTGCTGCTCAAGGACAAGCCGATCGCCATGCAGACGCAACTCGACCCGGACCTGAAAACCGTCTACGGCGACCGGACGCGCGTGCGGCAGGTGCTGCTCAACCTGGTGAGCAACGCGATCAAATTTACGGCGAAGGGGCAGATCACGATCACCACGAAGGCCGGCCGCGACGAATACTACATCGCCGTCGCCGACACCGGCGTCGGGATCGCGGCGGACAAGATCGACATGGCGTTCGAACGCTTCCGGCAAATCGACTCGGGCCCGAGCCGCATGCAGGGCGGCAGCGGACTTGGATTGACGATCAGCAAGAAGTTTGTTGAGATGCACGGGGGACGGATTTGGGTGGCCAGCGCGGAAGGCGTCGGCTCCACCTTCCATATCGCCATGCCGTACCGGAAGACAACCGACAAGGCGGGTCCATCCGACGGAGCCTAGCGGAAGCGACGGGCAATGAAGAGCATCTTGTACATCGAAGACAACGTGGAAAACAAACTGCTGGTGCGGCGGCTGTTGCAAGGCTCCGGGTACCAGGTCATCGAGGCCAACGACGGCCTCGACGGCATCGAGGTGGCGATCAAGCGCCGGCCGGATTTGATCATCATGGACATCAACTTGCCCGGCATGGACGGCTACGAAGCGACGACCAAAATCAAGGCGGTCGATGAACTGGCCAAGGTCCCCGTCGTCGCGCTTACCGCCTACGCGATGAAAGGCGACCGCGAGCGCTGCCTCGCGGCCGGCTGCGACGGCTATCTGCACAAGCCGATCGACCCCGACACCTTTGTCGCCACGATCGAAGAGTTCCTGTACGGCCGCCGCGAGACCATCGCGCCGGACGAACAACTGCACTACCTGAAGAAATACAGCCAGCAGCTCGTCTCCCGCCTGGAAGAAAAGATTCGCGAACTGCTGCGCAAGAACGAAGAACTGGAGACCAAGAGCCGCGAGACCGAAGAGATCTACATCGGCATCATCGCCTCGCTGACCGTGGCGATCGAAGAGAAGCATCCGTCGACGGCCGGTCATTCGCAGCGCGTCACGCAATATGCCCTGGCGATCGGCGAAGCGATGGGACTCTCGAAGCGCGAACTCAAGGCGCTGCGGCGGGCGGCGATGCTGCACGACGTGGGCAAACTCGCCGTCGAGCTGTCGGCCATCGACAAGCCCGGCCGGCTGGGAGACGACGAGTGGACGACGATGCGCCGGCACCCGGACATCGGCGCGAAGATCCTCGAGCCCCTCAGTTTCCTGCAGCGCGAGATCGAGATCATCCGCAACCACCACGAACGGCCGGACGGGCAGGGCTATCCGCGCGGCCTGTCGCAGGAACACCTCGATTTGCTCACGGGCATCCTCACCGTCGCCGACGCCTTCGACGCCATGACCAGCGCGCGGGCCTACAAACCGGCGATGGACGTCGAACAGGCCGTCGAGCATCTGCGGCGCGGCCGCAGCACGCAATTTCAGGCCGAAGTAGTCGACGCCTTCGTGAAGCTCCTGCGCAGCGGCGCGCTCGACGTCACGTTGAGCGCCGCCGGGCAGGCGGGCCATTGACCGGTTTCGGAAGACTTCTACTGCAACAGGGCGTAGCCACCGGCGAATGATTGGCGGATCGGCTCCGCCTGCGGTCGGGCTCCGCCAGCGGTTTGACGTGCAACTTCGGCATCGGCACTGGGCCGGAAGCGCAACACTCGGATGCTGGTCGCGTTGTCCACACAGACGCGGCGAATTTTCTTGCAAATTCAGCTTGATTTGCAAACATAATTCAGGTAAAGAATGAGGCAATTTTCAACGGGCGCCGGGTTGTTCGTATGGTGCGCAAAGCGGTGATCTTCCTGACCGTTTTTGTGATCGGGGCCGCGGCTTATCTCGTCCTGAGCGAAAACGGTCTGTATCACGTGCAGCGGTTGCAGCGCGAGAAGGCTGCTTTGGAGCACCGCATTGCGCTGTTGCACCAGCAAAAATCGGATTACGAGGCCAAGATCGTCCATCTCACCAATGACGCGACCATCGTCGAACGCGAAATCCGCTCGCAACTCAAATACGTACGCGACGACGAAACCGTCTTTGTCGTTTCCGAGACTACGCCGACCGGGGCCCCTTAGTGGGCCGGCTTGCCCTTCGCCTGCTTGCGGAACTCGCCCGCTTTTACACCACGATCATTTGCCTGGCGTATCTCGCGTTGGCCGCGCTCGGCCTGTTTTCCGCCGACCGCGTAATTCTGCGCGGCCCGACGCCGGGGATGATTGCGCTGTTCGGCTTGCTGCTCTTCCTGCTTGCCTGGCGGATCGCCGTGCTCGCGCTGGCCCCGCCGGGGAAGTCCCGCGCCGCCGACCGCGTCGAACTCGCGGTCGTGATCCAGGTCATCGTGATGATCGTGCTGCAGGTCACCGGCGGGCTCGACAGTCCCATTTTTCCGCTATTCTACCTCGGTTCCGCGATGATGGTGTACTTCCTCGATTTCTTGCCGAGCCTGGCGATTGCGCTCGCGGCGCTGATCGTCTTCGCCGTCAACGTCGGCTTGGAAGCGCGCTGGGCCGACCATTGGGCCCAGCTCTCCGCGGCCGTCGGTTTCGCCGTGGTGTTCAACCTGGCCATCGCCGCCTTCATCAAGGGTCCGCGGGAGCGCGCGCAACGGACGCAGACGACGCTCGACCGCCTGACCGCCGAGGCCGAACGGGCCGCCCGCGAGCGCTCCACCGGCGCCTCGGCCCTCTCGCGCGACCGGCTGGCGCGCTCGGATCTGGGCGCGCTGCTGCAAGTCGATCGCGTGCTCGGCGATCTGGCCGATCTCGCGAAGCGCGCGTTGTCGGCCAGCGCGAGCGTGATCGCGATGGTCGGCGACGAGCCGGATTCGCTGGTCGTGCGCGCGGTCGCCGCCGACGAACAACCGCCGGCGAACTATCTCGGGGCCGAAGTCGGACAAACGGTGCTCGCCGAGGCGCTGGCCGCCGGCGGGACGATCCGCCTGGCGAAACTCGACGGCGAATTGCGCGGCCGGCGCCGGCATCGCGATTGGGGGCAAAAGCCGAAGTCGCTGGCGGCGTCGCCGCTGGTCGAGGCCGACCGCATCATCGGCGTCATCGCGGCGGACAGCCAATACGAGGACCATTTCGGCCGCGAGGAGGAGCGGTTTCTGGCGATGATGGCCCGGCAGGCGGCGGCGGCGATCGCGCGGGAGCGCCTGTACCGCGACGTCTCGACCGAGCGGGCGGAGTTTGCGGCGTTTTACGACCTGATCAAGAAAATGGGCGCCTCGATCGAACTGGATACGGTCAGCCGGGTGATTCTGGAATCGGTGCAGGACGTGGTGGGCTACGATTACGGCGTGCTGGTGCGGGTCGATCTGGAATTGCGGCAGGGCGCGATCGAAGCGGTCGCCGGGCTGCCCGAGGAGACGTGGCGCGGCGCGACGATTTCGCTGCCGGACAGCCTCGTCGGCTGGGTGATCGGCTCGAAGACCTATCTGCATTACCCGGATTTGCGCGACCGCGCGCATCCGACCGAGCGCCGCCGGCCGGTGTTCAGCCGCGAACTCTCGATCAAGGATCTGGGCAGCCTGCTGTGCCTGCCGCTGGTTCGCCAGAATTTTGTGACGGGCCTGCTGGTGTTCGGCGCGACCGAGGCCAACGCGTTCACGAATTACGAGATCAAGATTCTCGAAGTGGTCGCCGTGCAGGCGGGGGTGAGTCTCGAAAATGCGCGCGTTCACGCCGAAATGGAGAAGCTGGCCGTATCCGACGGCCTGACCGGCTGCTTTAACCACCGCTACTTTCAGGATTGGCTCGAATCGGAAATTCAGCGCGCGGTGCGCATGCCGATCGCCATCAGCATGGTGCTGTGCGACATCGACCACTTCAAGAAATTCAACGACACGTACGGCCATCCGCTCGGCGACCAGGTGCTGAAGACCGTCACCGGCGTATTTCGCGCCAACGTGCGCAAGAACGACCTCGCGGCGCGGTACGGCGGCGAGGAGTTCGCCCTGGTGCTGCTCAACAGCGATCGCCGCAGCGCGGTCAAATTCGCCGACCGCGTGCGGCAGGCCGTCGCCAAGACGAAAATCGACTTCGCCGGCGAAAAACTCGGCGTGACCGTAAGCATGGGCGTCGCGACGTTCCCCGACGACGCCCGGGAAAAGGCCGCGCTGATCGAACTTGCCGACAAGGCGCTGTACGCGGCGAAGCAAGGCGGCCGCAACCGGGTGGTGCATGCGCAGGAGTTGACGAGCGGGTGATGCGGTTGCGGTTTTTCGGGTGCAAAAGCTTTCTTTACAAGACCGGACGAGGATGTTAGCATCCGGCCGCTAACGGCGCTCCCTTTCGTAGGAGTTTGTGATGCCGAAAACTATTTGTTTTTCGCTGGCGCTCGGTTTGGCCTTGCTGGCCGCGGTGGCCGCCTACGCCAACCAACTCGATGAATTCGGTTTCAATGCGCGTTCGGTCGGCCTGGCCAACGCCTATTCGGCTTTGACCGACGGGCCGGAGGCGACCTATTACAACCCGGGCGCGCTGATCGAATCGCGCGACGTCCGCGCCCTGGCGGGGTATTCGTTTTCCGTGCCCGCGCTGTCGTTGAATCAGAGCGGGAACGCCAACGGCACGTCGCCCGAAGTGAAGGAAGCGCGCACGCCGCCGCCGGGGCAGTGGATCTCGACCGGCGTGTCGGGCGGCATTTTCGATCGCGTCTTTTTCGGCCTTGGCATGCAAATTCCGATCGACGGCAACAACCGCCGGAAAATCTTCACCCCGGACCAACCGTATTTTTTGAATTACGACACCGGCATCTTCGGCATGACGATTCTGCCGTCCGTGGCCGTGCAATTGGCGCCCAATTTCGGTCTGGGCGCCTCCGCCCGCATAACGCTCGACGGACTGGGCACGTTGAACACCGAGTTGTCGTCGGCGACGGGCGACTCGCACGCCGAGACGATGTCGCAGAGCCAGATCACGGGGCAGGCGGCGCCGATCTTCGGCTTCTACGCGCGCGCCTTCGAGTTCTTGCGATTTGCGCTGACCTATAAAGGCGCCAGCTACTCGTACTTTCACAAGACCGAAACGCAGCAAGTCGTGCCCGGCAATCCGAGCGGCTACGTCGACGTCACGTACGCGGCCCGTTACAATTACATCCCGCGCGAGGTGACCTTCGGCGTCGTCGGCGAGCCCGACGAACACGTGTTGTTGACCGCCGAGCTGGACTGGGTCGGCTGGTCGAGCTATCGGCCGCCGTTCGCCAACGTGCAAATGAACTTCTCGCGCTTGGCCGCGGCGAAAATCCCCTACACGGCGCCGACCATCTACGAGCCGCAAAACGCCAATTTCAAGGACACGATCGTGCTGCGATTCGGCGTCGAACCTCGCGTCAACAAGTATCTGGTCTTCCGCGTCGGCTACGCCTTCGAGCCGTCGCCGGCCCCGACGCAGGACGGCACAACGACCATCATCGCGCCGCCGGCCAGCGACATCTCGCTGGGCGTGGGCGCGAACTTCGCCGGCCCGAAAGGCGATCTGGTCAACATCGACATCGGCATCACCGATCAAATCGGCAGCAGCATGACGATCGGCAAAAACCCGGCCAAGATGGTCGACGTCAACCCGACGCTGAACCCGGCGTATCAAAGCCTGTCCGTGCAGGCGCAGTACATTTATTCGTCGCTGACCGCCACGTTCCATTTCTAAGCGCGCGAATGCTGCCTTCGCTCGACCCGGCCTGGCTGTTGCTGGCCGGCCACCTGATTCATGCCGAAGACAACCCGCTCCGGAAAAAACTGCTCTATTTGCTGGCGCGCCGGCTCGAAATGCCGTTTCTGCGCTTCAGCTACCGCGCCCTGCGCGGCCGGCTGCGCTTTCTCACGAGAAACCGCGTCTCGCGCGAACTGCTGCGCCGTCTGGCGGTGCTGCCGTTGGCCCGCTACGGCGACACGGCGCACCCGATGATCACCGCCGATGCGCTGCGGCTCGTCGCCGCTCAGGACACGGCCATCGCCATTGGGCCGTGCCGCTGCCGCCTGGCGCACGACGGCTGCGCGCATCGCCTCGAAACCGACATGGTGATTCGCACGGGCACGGGCGCGTTCACCGCCGCCTTCCCGCAGGATTACCGAGTCATCGGCAAGGGCGAGGCCGCGAAGCTGCTGCGCGCGTTCGCCGACGAAGGTCTCTGGCACATGGTGTTTCTGCATTGCCCCGACGCCGCGGGCTACAACGAATATGCCATCTGCAATTGCTGCACCTGCGGCTGCGTGCCGTTCATGCTCAACAAGTTCTTCGGCCAGAACGGCTTTCCGCTCGTGCGCGGCGAACACGTCGCTGCGACGGTCGCCGAAAACTGCCGCGGCTGCGGCGGTTGCCTCGAGGTCTGCCCCTGGCAGGCGCGCGCGTTGCGCAACGGGAAGGTCGCCGTCGATCCGGAACTCTGCTTCGGGTGCGGCCTGTGCGCGCGTTTTTGCCGGAACGGGGGCGTCGTCTTGAACCGCTCGCGCCCGCGGCCGGCGCTGCGTTCGGATCGGCAGACCGCGTGATGCGTCCGCCCAATTTGCCGAATCCGGGCCGGCCATTCGACGCCGTGAGCTTCGGTTACAACTCCGTCGACTATCTCTGCCTGCTCGCGGCCCATCCGCCGGCCGACGCCAAGGTTCCCATGGAGGCGTTCGCCCGGCAGGGCGGCGGCCAGGCGGCGACCGCCGCCGCGACGCTCGCGCGACTGGGCTGGAAAACGCGCTACCTCGGCAAATTCGGCGACGGCGACGAAGGGCGGTTCGCCCGCGAAAGCCTCGTCGCGGAAGGCGTGGACGTCGCCGCCTGCCGGATCGCGTCCGGCGTGCGGAATCAGACGGCGGTGATCTGGGCGGCGCGGCGCGAAGCCGCGCGGACGGTCGCGTATCTGCGCGAGCCGGGGCTTGAAATCGCGCCCGGCGAGATCGCCGTCGAGCACGCCGTCGCCGGCGCCGTGTTGTTGCTCGACGGCCACCATCTGCCGATTTCGGTGGAATTCGCGCACGCGGCGCGGCAAGCGGGCATCCCCGTGCTGTTGGACGCGGGCAAGCCGGCGCCGGGCATGGCCGAGCTTTTGGAGCTCACGGACTACGTCTTGTGCGACGAGCGATTCGCGCCGGCGTACACCGGCGAAAGCGACCAGCGGCGGGCGCTGGCGGCGATCGCGGCGCGCCATCGGACGCCGTTTGTGGCCGCGACGCTGGGCCCGCGCGGATCGCTGGCGCTGGTCGGCGGGCGCTTTGTCGAAACGCCGGCCTTCGCCGTCGACGTGACGGACACGACCGGCGCGGGCGACGTCTGGCACGGCGCGTTCGCCGCGGGCCTGCTGCGCGGCTTCGACGGCGAAGAAATCCTGCGCTATGCGGCGGGCGCGGCGGCGCTGAAATGCCGCTCGCTCGGCGGCCGCGCCGGCATCCCGACGCCGGCCGAGCTCGAAGATTTCCTGCGCCACGCGGTCCCGCACGTCGAGGCGAATTGACCATGCCCGACATCTGCTTCGCCACGCTCGGCTGCAAGGTCAACCAGGTCGATACGGCCTGGCTGGCGGAGTCGTTCGCCGCCGGCGGCTGGCGCGTCGTCGCCTGGCCGGGGCCGGCCGACGCCTGCGTGATCAACACCTGCGCCGTCACGGCGCGGGCCGACCGGCAATCGCGGCAAATGGTCAAGCGCGCGCGGCGGCTCAATCCGCGCGCCCGGGTCGTCGTCGCCGGCTGCGGCCCGCTGCTCGCCGGCGCGACGCCGTTCGCCGAGGCCGACCTCGTCGTCGGCAACCTGGAAAAAGACGAACTGTTGCGCCTGCTCGCGGCAATCGCGCCGGACCGCCCGCGGGCGCGCATCGGCGACATGGCCGAAAGCCGCGTCGTGCAGGCGGGCGGCGGGTACGAGCGGCAGGGGCGGACGCGCGCGTTTCTCAAAGTGCAGGACGGTTGCCCCGCGGCGTGCACGTATTGCATCGTGCCGCGGGTGCGCGGGCCGAGCCGCAGCGTGCCGTTCGAGGTCGCGGTGGCGGCGGCGCGGCGGCTGGCCGAACTTGACCATCGGGAGATCGTGCTGACCGGCATCCACCTCGGGATGTACGGCCGCGACCTGACGCCGCCGGGAAGCCTCGCGTCGCTGGGCGCGGCGATCTTGGCCGAGACGCCGTTGCCGCGCCTGCGGCTGTCGTCCATCGAGCCGAACGAGGCGACGCCGCCGTTGATCGACCTGCTGGCCGCCAACGACCGCTTCTGCCGCCATCTGCACCTGCCGTTGCAAAGCGGCAGCGATCGCATCTTGCGCGCGATGAATCGCCCCTACGATGTCGCGTATTACGAGCGCGCGGCCGGCGAATTGCGCGCGCGGCTGCCCGACCTCACGTTGGGCGCCGACGTCATCGTCGGCTTTCCGGGAGAGGACGCCGCCGCGTTCGCCGAGACGCTGGCGACGCTCGAACGCCTGCGTTTGCCGCATCTGCACGTGTTTCCTTACTCGGATCGGCCGGGCGCGCCGGCGACGCGGCTGCCGGGGAAGATCGCGCGGGGCGAGGCGCTGGCTCGCGCGGCGACGGTGCGCGAACTCGGCCGGCGGCATCGGCTCGAACATTTGCGCCGGCAGGTCGGCGGGCGGCTGCGCGTGCTGATCGAACGCGTCGACGGCGAGCGCGGCTTCGGCCTCAGCCGCAATTATCTGCCCGTGCGCGTCGCCGGCGCCGCCGCCGTCGGCGTCGAAGTCGTCGCGGAGATTTCCGCCGTTGAGGAAGACGAACCGGCGTTGCTCGGCCGCGCGCTGGAGCACGAAGATAGCCTTGCCGGCGGTTTCCATCGCCGGTAACAAAACCGTTCGGCCCGTTACCTGCCTTCGGTCGCGATTTCGGCAAGCCAACCCGCCAGCCGATCCGTCATTTCGCGCGGGACCGGCACGGCTGCGAGCACCTTTGCCGCCGAGCCGTCGGCGAGCGCCAAGGCCTGTCGCAGCGGCGGTTTCGGATCGTCGCCGCGCGCGGCCCTGGCGAGAGCGACCGTCGCCCAGGCGCCGCTGAACGGCCCGCCGGTCATGGCGGTCAGCGCCCATTTTTCCGCTTGTTCGGCATAGGCGGCATTCATCGTCAGCAGCAGGCAGGCGGAGTTGACGTAGCCGCTCCAATTGATGGCAGGGTGCTCGGCGAGCACCGCGTCGAACGACGGCGCCGCGCCCGTCCACGAATTGTTGACGTGCAGCGCGCCGTGACGCACGAGCGCCTCGAACATCGTGGCGCCGGCGAGGTACTGGCCGCGGATCGTCGGGTGGCAACTGTCGACAAAGAGATTGAAGCCGACGAAGCGGTTGGGATCCTGCCGCTCGAACAGGTCGACCAGGTCGAGCAGCAGCGCGCCGTGCTCGCGGGCGATCTGGCGAACATCGTCATTGAACGTCGGCCGGGCTCGCACCGCGTCGAAATCGTTCTCGGCGGCCTCGTGGTACAGCGCATAGGCCCGCGCCGGCGATCCGCAAACCTGCTCGTATTTGCCGCTCAGGAAGGCGAACTGGGCGTGGCCGACGAAGTCGCCGCGATAGGCGTCGAGGATGCGCGCCGCGCCGGGGCAATCGCCTTGGCGCAGGGCCCGGCGCAACGGGTCGACATCGGCGTCCCATTGCCGCAGGAAAGGCGCCGGCGCGCTGTTGCCGGGGACCGAACTCAGCGGCTCCCAATCGGCGTAATTCGCCGGCACGGTGCACAGCACCAGCGTCACGCCGCGCTGGCGCGCCAGGTCGGCGAGTTGCGTCAGCCGGTTCCGATAGTTGTCGCGCGCGGCGGGCAGGACGTCGCGCAATCGCAACGGCGCATCGCCGGGCCCCGGTCCGCGGTACGGTGCGAGACGTTCGTCGAGCCAGGCGAAGAGCGGCGAGCGGCGGCGAAGGAAGTCGGCCGCGATCCGCCGACGCGGTTGTTTGTCGCGCGGCCGGATGACTTCGTTGTTGCTGGCCAGAAATTCGTTGTTCCCGGAATAGACGATCCAGATATCGGGCTCATAGGCCAGCGACGCCTCGGCCTTGCGCACGACATCGTTCACCGGTTGCGCCGGGGCGCCCGTGTTCAAGATTTCCACCCGATCCGCAAGGCGGCGTTCGGCCAACTCCGCGAACCAGCGCGAGAAGGAGCCGCCGAAGGCAAAGGGCACGCCGTACGTCGCCGAGCCGCCGAAGGTGAAGACGCGGATTGTTCCGGAAGGCTTGCGGCGGGGAGCGCGCGAGGGTGCGCCGGCGCGGTTGACGGCCAGCGAAAAGCAGCGCGCGCGGGGCCCGCCGCCGGCGTCGGTCAGCAGGGCCAGCGGGTTGCCGAAATCGAGCCGCCAGGCGATCGCGCGGTCGGCGAGAAACACGAGCGCGCCTGCGAGGCAGAGCGCGGCGAGGGAGAAGGCGAGCCGCCGGGACGGCGGCAAGGGCATCGAGAACCGCTGCGAGCCGCCGCGCATTGAGTCGCCTCCAGAATAGCCTCGTCCGCCGAACCGCGGCGCCCAAGACGATAGCCGGATTCGCTGGCGTCGGCAATCGACCGTTTGTTTTCGCGCCGCGTCGATGATATTTTCGCCGACACCGCATTTTCAGGCGCCGTTTTTCGGCGAACGGAAACAGGCAAGCCATGGCCGCAGAGGACAACGGAGTCGACGCCGCCGGATGGCGCGCCGGATGGCTCGTCCGCCATGAAAAACAACTCGGCTGGGCGCTGGCCGGTTTTTGGCTGCTCGTTTTTGCGTTCCGCATTTTCTATGCCACCGACTTTCCGGAGAACCGCGAACAACTGACCAGCGGCGCGCTGGCCGCCGGCGTTTTGCACGGCCTGGCGATGTCGCCGTGGTGCTATCAATACATGGGGCACACCCACGGGCCGCTAATTTTTTCGCTGTTGCTGCTGCCGTTTTATTGGCTCGATGCGCCGCGAATGCTGTGGATCAAACTGGTCGGCGGCTGTTTTGCGGCGGCGGGCGTCTTCGTCTGGGTGCGGGTCGCGCGCCGCGCCTGGGGGCCGGCGG
>Ga0181520_10001524_pt1 | contig 46705 bp, 37 predicted proteins | sample PEATcosm2014_Bin_29_FD_132451 | JGI IMG/M metagenome (GOLD analysis project Ga0181520, IMG submission 132451) | Peatland microbial communities from MTU Mesocosm Facility, Houghton, MI, USA - PEATcosm2014_Bin02_30_metaG | ecosystem: Environmental > Terrestrial > Soil > Wetlands > Peat | place... | reverse complement strand
TTTTTTTGTGGTCGTTTTGCGGCCTGACTGAAGTCATGCCCTGTTACAAAGCTCGCTTCGATGGAGTCGTTGCAGCAGCCTGAGACGTTCGCTTGCCATGAAAATTCAAATGCGATTGCCCTGACGATGGAGCGCTCCAAGCTTGACCATTCGATGACTTTACCATTCGATTTGTGAAAACGAGCTTTCGACTCAGGACACTAGAAGCTGTCCTTTAGTTGGCGAGGACAGCCCGGTAGCGCACTTTGTTCTTTTTCACTTTCTCGATGGCTTCGTTGGCTTTGGACATGGGGAAGAGCTCGGTTGTGGCCTTGACGCCGTGGCGGGCGGCCACATCCAGCATTTCGCGCAGGCCGTAGGGGCTGCCGACGGGGCTGCCGCAGATAGTCCTCATGCCGGAGATGAGCGGAAATGCGTGTACGGACACCGGCGACGGGGGCACACCCACAAAGCAAAGCGTGCCGGTAGGCCGCAAGGCCTGGAGATAGATTCCCCAGTCCTGGTCGGCGTTGGCGGCGTTGAGGATAAAGTCCAGGCTGGCTGCCACGTCCTTCATGGCTTTGGATTCGCGGCTGTTGACGAATTTGTCCGCGCCCAGGGCGCGCGCTTCCTTTTCCTTGGCGGCGGAGGTGGAAAAGGCGGTGACCTGCGCGCCGAACACGCGGGCAAACTGCACGGCCATGTGTCCCAGGCCGCCGATACCCACGACGCCGACGCGCGAGGAGGGGTTGATGCCATGGGTGCGCATGGGGCTATAGACGGTGATGCCGCCGCATAGCAGCGGAGCGGCCTGTTCGCTGGGCAGAGCCTCGGGAATGGGAACCACGAAGCGGGCATTGGCGCGGACGCGGTCGGCATAGCCGCCATGGCGATGAACGCAGGTTCCTTCCGCATTGGGGCACAGGTTCTCGAGCCCGCGCAGGCACCAATCGCACACACCGCATGAATTCGATTGCCAGCCTAGACCGACGCGCTGGCCGACTTCGAGGGCTCGCACTTCATTGCCAAGCGCCGCCACGGTCCCGATCACTTCATGGCCTGGAATGAACGGAAACTGGCTGATGCCCCAATCGTTTGAGATCAGATGAAGGTCGCTGTGACAGACGCCGCAGTGCGTAATGGCAATCTCGACCTCCTGTGAACCCAACTTTCCTGGGTCGTAGTGGAAGGGCAGCAACTCTGCTCCCGCTGCATGTACTGCAAGTCCTTGAATTTGTGGCATGATCTCTCTGAATTCCTCGTTAGGGGACTAAGTGCCGGCTTCATTTCACCAAGGCGCCGGAAGTGCAAATTGAAAAGTGGCTTCCCCTGCTTTAGTTTAAACCGCCTCCCGGCTCAATGTGGAGATTGATTACCTGAAAGCCGAAGAGGATGCCTCCAGCCGGGGCATCGCCGGCTACCACGGCCGATTCACCGTTGAGTCCGGCCTGCTGCGCGGAACGCAGCGGCTCGAGTGCGTTGGCGACGGATAGAGGCAGGCTGGTAAGGGTGTTCCCGGAGATGCCCGCCTGGGCTTCGGGCACCAGCAGGCTGACGTAGATCCGGTCCGCGGCGTGGACGCGCCCATACTGGGCCAGCAGGGAGTCCAGATCGGGCTGGCGGGCGGAGAATTGGGGTGGATTCAGGGTACGGTCCAGCGTACCGGCATCCGAGACAAGAAGGCGCAGATTGCCCTCGGCCAGCCTGGCCGGGAGCGCAATGGAAATGCGGACATTGCGTGCCGGCTGCTGCCAGGGACGCACGGATGCCTCGACTTGAATTGTGTCTCCGGCGCGGGCGATGTCGCTTGAAACCAGCCGGGCGCTCTCCAGTTCCACCTGCATGCGGTGGGGAATGGCCTGGACATGGACGTCGATGGCCTGCACAGCACCTTGCCGCGCGCCGTTTGCGTAGAGGCGCGTAAAGTGCTCGCCGGCCAGCAGGGCAGCCTGCATGGGAGCGGGCATGGAATCGTTTGGCGCGGCCCAGACATCGATCGGGGAAGGGGCATGGCCTTCGAGATCGATGCTGCCGGTGAGGTGATAGCTCGATTCGGCGGTGCTGTCGTTGGCTTGCAGCAGCGCGTCGAAGAGCACCACCTCGATGGCCTGCGGGGTGAGCGAGGGCAGATCCAGAATCTCCACATTGACGGCGCGCTTGCCTTCCGGCGCGTCAATGGCGACATGCATGGGGATCATGTGGGCGCGCGCGCCGAGGATGCCGGCGATGGCTGCGCCGCGATCCTGGGTAAAAGCGCCAATGGCCGCGCCGGTGTTGATGATCTTGAAAGCGTTGTAGGGCGAGGCCAGCGTGGTCACCACATCGGCGGTGGTCATGGGCAGGGAGACCGGCCCCGCTTGCAGAATGGGATGGCCGCAGGCCAGCAGCCGTTTGGGATCGATGTAGGTGACGGTGCAGGTAGCGGAGATTTCCATGTCGCCGCGAATGAGCTGCGCACTGACGGCGGAACCCGGCTCCATGGCGGCTTCAGCGGCTGCCGAGGGCTGGGCGTTTGCCTGGCCTGCATTTTCGCTGGACGCGCCTGGATTTTCGCTCGATGCACTGGCCATTCCTCCGGCGGCGACCTCTGCCAGGGTGGTTCCGGCCATCTGTTTCTGCCACAGGCTTATGGCCTCGGGGCGGAATCCGCTCATGACCAGCGGCGTTTCCATCATTTGGAAGTTCATCTCCGGCGCAGGCTGGATATCGCTTGACAGGGAGGCTGTCCTCACGCCGGGAACCGAAGTTTGCCCTGCTGCTGCGTCGATGGGATCGCCGGCGGGAAGATCCCTGACTTCGAGCATCTGCTCGATGGGCGTAATGCCGGCGATGGGTTCCTTGCTGAACTGGCCAATGCGGTAAGAGAGCGCGCCCAGCAGCTTGTTGCCGATGTAGACCGGGCTGCCGCTCATTCCCTCGACTACGCCGGTGTATTCCGGTTTCGCGCCGTGGAGCTGGGCGAGAATCAGGTCCTGGCCGGGGCCGCGGGCGCCGCGCAGAACGCCCAGAATCTCCACTTCCATTGGCTCCGGCTTGCTGCCGGAAAAGACTGTCCACGCCGTGCCGGTCAAGCCACGGTGAACCTGGCTGAGGGGAAAGAAGCCGCCGGTGGAGGGGGGCGGTCCGGATTCGCTGCCTGCGGTGCTTTGGGCCTTCAGCGGGACTGGGGACAGGATGCCCCAGACCACGGCCAGCGCAACTGCTAGCGAAAAGAGAACCGGAGTTAGACGCATGGTGGTTTGCTTCAGGGAAGATTTCACGTCTATAAGAGTACAGCCGGAAGGGGGACCAGCGAGCTTCTAGCTTCTAGCCTCTAGCTTCTAGCCGCTCGCTGCTATCCCAGGTCCCAGAATCGGGACCTGGGGCACCCAGGTTGTGGGCTGGATATGGATGCGGATCCCACTCATCACGATGATGCCGTGATGAATGGGGCACACAGAGTTAGTAAAACAACAAGCGGAGAGTTCGTACAACAGGCGGTTATGGAGTTAGAGGCTAGAGGCTGGGAGCTAGAAGCTAGAGCTGGGAGCTAGAGGCTAGGAGCTGCTCTTGAAGGCTGTCCTTCCCTTCGGCTGATCCCGTATGCTGTTGAGCAAAGAGGTTGCCATGTCTACGCTGCGCCGAATCATCTCCATTGCACGCTTTCTCCCCCCTGCCATGCTGGTTCTTGCCATGGCTGTTCTGGCAATCGATCCGTTGGCTCGGGCCCAGTCTCAGGCTCCGCCCGCGACCCCGCAGGCCCAGCAGCCGGATCAGACCGCGCCCGATCAAGCCGCGCCCGATTCCGGCGGTCCTTCCGGCGATACAGGGGTGATCGCGGTGCCCAGGAAGAAGGATGTGCCCGAGGAGGCGCCTCCTCCGCCGGCTCCGGCCGCGCCCAAAATCAAGAACCCGGAAGAGGTTGGCAATGTGTCGCTGCGCCTCGACGTTCCCGAGGTCACTGTGGACGTGGGCGTGTTGCTCGAAAAGAACCATGAGTTCGTGCCTGGCCTGAAGCCGGCAAATTTCAAGGTCTATGAAGACGGCGTGGAGCAGAAGGTGATCGGATTCAAGCGCGTGGAGGCTCCTATTACCGCGCTGCTACTGTGCGAGTTTGCGGCCAACAGCTATCACTTCATCTACGACATGAAAAACGCCGCATGGTCGTTTGCCCAGCAGTTGCGTCCGCAGGACTACGTGGCCATGATGACCTTCGATATGCACACCCAGATTGTGACCGACTTTACCCAGGACAAGAATCAGATTCTGCAGGGCATCAACTCGTTGATGATTCCGGGATTTCGGGAGTCGAACGTCTTCGACGCGCTGTATGAGGGACTGGACCGGCTGGACCGCATCGAAGGGCAAAAGTACATCATCCTGATTGCCAGTGGGCGGGACACATTTTCAAAGCTGACCTTCGACAAGATACTGGCCAGGGTGAAGGCCAGCCGGAATATCACCATCTTTACGGTTTCGACCGGCGGGCTGGTGCGGGCGATAACCGAGGGCCGCGGCGGTATGGGCGGAGCCATGCGCGATATGGACTACCTGCAGGCGGACAACGAAATGAGGACCTTCTCCAGCAGCACCGGCGGCATGAGCTTCTTCCCCCGGTTCGAAGGAGAGATGCCGGACATTTTTCAAAACATCAACCAGACCATCCGCTCGAAATACGAACTGGTGTACCGGCCATCGAACGCCAAGCAGGACGGCTCCTACCGCAAGCTGCGGGTGGCGCTGGTGGACGACGAGGGACAGCCGCTGCGCTTCCAGGACGAGAAGAAGAAGCCACTCAAATACGACATTATTGCGCGAGACGGCTACCGGGCGAAGCAGGAAGTGGAGTAGGCGCGCGGCGAAATCTCTTGACAGGTTATCGGCGGAGCGATTTGGGGTTAAGAGCGACTGGGATAGGGTCGGTTTGAACGAGGCTTGCCCCAGGGGCTAAAGCCCCCAGTTCATTTGCGGCTATTTGCGGCACGACGACCCGGCCCAGAGGGCACCCCGGTACCCCGGTCGTGCCCTTTCAAAACATAAACGACCATCTGCGTGGCGGACACCACTGGCGAATATCCGAGAAAGCCGTCCGGCCGACTGTCCGAAATCGAACAGTGGAATTGTGGAAGCGGTCACTCCTGGCGGTGCATTTTCTAGTTTACATTTCTACAAGTCGTTTATTTTCAGCAGGGAAGATTCGGACCTCCAGTGGCCCGGCAAATGCAAGTACACGGCGTGATGGATATCGCACGCCCAGACTTGAAGAAGAAGAAGAAGCGCCAGTTGATGATTTGGACTGGCGTCGCGGTGGTGGTCTTAGCGGCACTCGGTTTTGCGGTTTCGCGGCTCAAGCCGGCCGCGCCCACAGTGGATCGCTCCACCATCTGGCCAGACACGGTGAAGAGAGGTCCGCTGGTGCGCCAGGTGCGCGCGTCAACGGGCAGCCTGGTGCCGCGAGAGGACTCGATCGAGCTGATCCCGGCGCAGACCGATGCGACGGTGGTCCGCATTCGGGTTTTACCCGGCGCCAAGGTTACGCCGGATACGATTCTTCTGGACCTGGCCGATCCGCAACTGGAGCAGGAAGTGCTGAATGCGCAGTTGGCGCTGAAGGCCGCGCAGGCCGACTACAAGAGCCTGCAAGCTACGCTCGAAAGCACTTTGATGGACAAGAAGACGGCGGCGGCGCAGGTGAGTTCCGACTACACGCAGGACCAGTTGCAGGCGCAGACCGACAAGGCGCTCTTCGACCTGGGCGTGATCTCCGGACTGGCCTACAGCAAGTCGAAGAGCACGGCCGACCAGTTGGCGGCGCAGCACCAACTGAGCACCCAACAACTGGATGTGAACCAGAAGGCGATCGCGGTGCAGTTGGCCTCGCAGCAGACGAAGATCGACCAGGCCAAAGCGCTGCTGGATCTTTACCAGCGGCAAGCGGCGGCGCTGCATGTCCAGGCCGGCATTACTGGTTCGCTGGCGCCGCTGGCCACTCCGGTACAAGTGGGCCAGCACGTGACGGCGGGAACCTCGATGGCCGAGGTAATTCAGCTCGACAAGCTCAAAGCGGCGCTGCAAATCGCGGAGACCCAGGCGCGCGACATCCAGATCGGCCAGCAGGCCTCGATCGACACGCATAACGGCGTCATACCAGGGCATGTGACCAGAATCGATCCCTCGGTAGTGAACGGAACACGCACGGTTGACGTAGATCTTGATGGGCCGCTGCCGGCCGGAGCGGTGCCGCAGTTGAGCGTGGATGGAACCATCGACCTGGAACGCATGACCGATGTGCTTTACGTTGGACGGCCTGCGCTGGGCAATGAGAACTCGACGCTCAGCCTGTTCAAGATCGATCCCGACGGCAAAGGCGCGACGCGCGTTCCTGTGAAGGTAGGGCGCGCATCGGTGAACGACATTCAGGTTCTGGAAGGGCTGAGAGAAGGCGACACGGTGATTTTGTCCGATATGTCGCGCTGGGACAACGTGGATCGGATACGGCTGGAGTAACGGCAGTGAACAGTGGACAGTGAACAGTGAACAGGAATGCCGGCAGCCGCTGACATCCGAACACGAGTCACTAGCCGCTGTGCACTGTCCACTGTTCACTGTTCACTGAGAAGAGGGGGGAAGTAATGGGATCGAATGGCACATTGATTGAGATCGAGGATCTGACCAAGGTCTTCTACACAGACGAAGTGGAGACTCATGCGCTCTCCGGAGTTCATCTGACCATCGCGCGCGGCGAGTATGTGGCCATGTCGGGCCCCTCGGGCTGCGGCAAGTCCACGCTGCTCTCGATTCTGGGACTGCTGGACACACCGACGGGCGGCAAGTATCTGCTCAACGGCAACCCGGTTGAAAACCTGAGCTTCGCCGACCGCTCGCGCATCCGCAACCAGGAGATCGGTTTCATCTTTCAGAGCTTCAACCTGATTGGCGATCTGACAGTGGAGGAGAATGTGGAGCTGCCGCTCACTTATCGCGCCGGCATGCCTTCAGCGGAGCGCAAGAAGCGCGTGAAGGACGCGCTGGAACGCGTGAACATGGCGCATCGCATGAAGCACTATCCCGCGCAGCTCTCCGGCGGTCAGCAGCAGCGCGTGGCTGTGGCGCGCGCACTGGCCGGTTCGCCCTCTATCCTGCTGGCCGACGAGCCCACGGGCAACCTGGACTCGAAGAACGGCGAAGCGGTGATGCATCTGCTCGCCGATCTGCATCGCGAGGGATCGACGATCTGCATGGTCACGCACGATCCGCGCTTTGCCCGCCATGCCGAGCGCGAGGTGCATCTGTTCGACGGAAAAGTCGTTTCTGAAAACGAGCTGAAGAAGCTCGAAGCAGAAGCGGAGGCTTGAGTCATGCTGCTCCAGAACGCAACGCACGACCTGCGTTTCGCCGTGCGCCAACTGCGCAGGGATATGGGATTCACCGTACTCGCGGTGGGGACGCTGGCTCTGGCGATAACGGCCAACCTCACCATCTTCAGCTGGATCAACTCGACGCTGCTCAACCCCATTCCAGGAATCGCGCACACCAGCGACATGATCACCATCATGCGAGGAGAGCGGAGCGAGCATCCCACGCCGCCGTTCTCCTACCTGGACTTTGCCGATCTGCGCGGCAGTATGCATTCATTTTCCGGACTGATCGGTTATCACGACGACTACATGTCCATTACCGGCTCGAGCCAGCCGGAACGGATTTACGGGACGCTGGCCTCGTCGGATTATTTTGAAGTGCTGGGCGTGCGGCCAATCCTGGGCAGGTCGCTGCTTCCCACGCTGGCAACGGAACGCCAGGGTGCGGCAGAAGCGGTGCTTGCGTACGATCTGTGGCAGAAGCGCTACGGCGGCGACGCTGGAATCGTCGGCAAGACAATTCAGATCAACCTTCATCCTTATACGATTGTCGGTGTGGCGCCCAAGGGCTTTCAGGGCTGCAAGTCCGGTCTGCGCTCGGATATATGGATTCCTTTGGGGATGGACAAGCAGGTCTGGGGTTCCACGCGCATCGAGAATCGCGACGGGCTGTGGCTGAACGTGCTGGGCAAACTCGCGCCGGGAGTGGATCACGCCCAGGCCGAGAGCGAGCTCAATGTGCTGATGCAGCGCATTGTCGCGCGCTTCCCGGATCAGCATCTGGGACCGAACAAGATCACAAGCGATCCGCTATGGCGGTCTCCCTTCGGCGCCAATGTTTATCTTTATGGAACGCTGCCGATGCTGCTGGCCCTGGCTGGAGCGCTGTTGCTATTGGCCTGCGCCAATGTGGCGAATCTGCTGCTGGTCCGCTCGGTGGGACGGCGGCGCGAGATGGCGATTCGCTTGTCGATGGGCGCGAGCCGCTGGAGGGTGGTGCGGCAACTGCTGGTGGAGAATCTGCTGATCGCTCTTGCGGGCGGCGCGGTTGCGCTGACGCTCACGTTATGGACGGCCACCACGATGTCGGCGTTTCTGCCTCTCACCACTTTGCCCCTTACGCTGAACGGCCATGTCGACGCTTCGGTGTTCCTGGCCACGCTGCTGGTTTCAGTTTTCACCGCTTTGGTTGCGGGCGCGATCCCCGCTCTGCGCGCCTCCCGGCTCTCGCCAGTGTCGGTGCTGAAGGACGAGTCGTTAAGCACTTCCGGCGGCCTTTCCAAATCGCGTCTTACCGGAGGTCTGGTCATTGCGCAAATCGCGCTATCGCTGCTGCTGCTTACTTGCGCGGGGTTGTTCGTGCGTAGCTTGGAGAATGCACAGAACTCGGAGCTGGGCTTCGATCCTAACCACGTGTTGCTGACGACGTACGACCTCGATCCAATGGGTTATACGGGCGCTACCGGAAGGGAGTTCGATCGCCAACTGCTTGCGAGGGTGAAGGCGTTGCCGGGAGTGCAGTCGGCGACTCTGGCGGATTTCGCGCCGCTCAACTTCACCATTCACTCAGAGTTCGTTCAACCGGAGGGCTATGTGCCCCGCCCGCATGAATCCATGGAAGTGGATCGGGGCCAGGTCGGGCCCGGCTATCTTGAAACGCTGCGGACGCCGCTGATTGCTGGACGCGATTTCACGGAGCAGGACAGCGCCACCAGTATGCCGACGGCGATTGTGAACCAGGCGCTGGTGGATCGCTACTGGCCGGGCGAAAACGCCATCGGCAAGCGTATCCAGGTGGCCGGCGGATGGTGCACGGTGGTGGGCGTGGCGGCGAATGGAAAGTACCGGCGCATGACCTATGACTCTGCGCCACTGGTGCTGTTGCCCCTGATGCAGCGCTACGCGAGCCAGGTCATTCTTCATGTGCGCGTGAACGGAGACCCGCAGTCGTTCGCTTCGTCGGTTGAGCGGACCGTGCATGGACTGAATGCCGATCTGCCGCTCTTCAACGAGGACACCCTGAAGGACGATATCAAGATGGGGAGCGTGTTTGAACGCATCGCCGCGGCCTTTGCGGGCTCGTTCGGATTGCTGGCCCTGATTCTTGCGGCGGTTGGAATCTATGGCGTGGTGGCTTACACCACGCGGCAGCGCACACATGAGATCGGCATTCGCATGGCGCTTGGGGCCGGACAGGGAGATGTGTTTCGCTCGGTGCTGGGGTTGGGCGCGCGGCTCGCGCTCTTCGGTCTGGGCGCGGGGCTGGCTGTTTCGTTCGCGTTCACGCGTTTTTTGCGCGGAATGCTGTTCGGTGTTGGTGCGGTGGATTGGATTACTTTTGCAACGGTTGCCGGCGTGCTCTTTCTGGTCGCACTCGCAGCCTGCTATTTTCCCGCGCGCCGGGCGGCGTCTATTGAACCCATGCAGGCTCTGAGAACCGAGTAGGCTTTTTCAGAATTTCCCAATGGAGAACACTCGCGATGATCAACGTCTGGCTCGACATCCGTTATGCACTGCGGCAGTTGCGCAAATCGCCGGGCTTTACGTTCACCGTGGTTCTTACGCTGGCGCTGGGCATTGGCGCCAACGCGGCCGTGTTCACGCTCTTCGACCAGGTGCTGTTGCGGATGCTGCCGGTTCAGCAACCTAAGGACCTGGTGCGTTTCGAGTGGGCAGGAGGCTTCTCGGGATCGGCGAGCAGCTTCGGCGGGGATAGGGATAACTACTTCTCGTATCCCATGTACAAAGACCTGCGCGACCAGAACCGGGTCTTCTCTGGCATACTGGCCGCGGACCGCGCGCAGGTTGGCGTGAGCTGGCACAACCAGGCGGAGAACAAGGATGCCGAAGTTGTGACCGGCAACTACTTTCAGCTTCTTGGCGTGAAGCCTGCGTTTGGCCGCTTGTTCACGCAACAGGACGATACGGCGAAAAACGCGAATCCCGTTGCTGTGCTCAGCTACGCCTATTGGAGAACGCGATTCGGAGGATCGCCCAGCGCGGTAGGCCAGACGGTGCTGATTAATGGCCATCCCTTCACCATCCTCGGCGTGACGCCGGAGAACTTCGATTCGGCAATCGGCGGATACCGACCCGGAGTCTTTATCCCCATCAGCATGGTTGAAATTGCGATGCCGTGGATGGCGCCGAGCGACGATCTGAATAACCACCAGTCCATCTGGCTTACGCTGGTGGCGCGGCTGAAGCCGGGCGTTAGCCGATCGCAGGCCGGGGCCAGCCTTGAGCCACTTTGGCACTCGCTGCGGGCTTATGAACTCACGCTCTACAAGTCCAGCTCGGCGCGCTTCAAAAAGCTCTTCCTGGATGATACGCACCTCAAGGTACTGGACGACTCCGCGGGCTTTGCTCCGGAACGGATCGACTTGAAGACTCCGCTGACGATTCTGATGAGCATGGCCGGATTGTTAGTAGCCATGTGCGCCATCAATGTGGCGACGCTGCTGCTGCTTCGTGCAGCGGGGCGGGCGCGGGAGATGTCCATGCGCTATGCGCTGGGCGCAAAGCGGGGCCGCATTATTTCGCAGTTGCTGGTCGAAGGCGGATTGCTGGGCGTTGCCGGAGGCGCGGCGGGACTGGCGCTGGCGCCGGTGGCGGCAACCCTGCTGGTGCGGATGGTGACCAGCGCCGAACCGGGCAGCGAACCCTACTCGACATCGATCGACGGACGCGTGCTGCTATTCACTCTTGCAATTTGCGTTGTGACCAGCCTGGTTTTCAGCGTAGCGCCGGTGTTTCATTTTCTGCGGCCCGATCTGGCCCAGGCACTGCGCCAGAATGCGGGAACAGCTTCAAAGGGTTCGCAGAGGTTTCGCAAGGCGGCAGTGGGCGCGCAGATCGCGCTCAGCGTCCTGCTGCTTGGCGGCGCGGGCCTGTTTGTTCGCACACTCGACAATCTTCGCGGTCAGAAGGTTGGATTTGAGACGGCGAATCTGGCCACATTCTCGCTCGACCCCACTGAGTCGGGCTACGGCGAAGACCGCGCTGCGCAAATTGTGACCAACGCGCTCGAAGCCGTACGGCGCATTCCTGGCGTCTCCTATGTCTCGGCCACCACCGATCCGGAACTCAGCGGAGATAGCAACGGCTCCAGCTTTACCGTGCAGGGCTACAAGCCTTCCGAAGACGAATCCATGAATTTTGAAGAGCCGTGGGTAATGCCGGATTACTTTGCTACGCTGCGGCAACCGCTGCTGGCGGGAAGGGAATTTACTGCTTCCGATGCGCAGGGACAACCAAAGGTGGCGATCGTCAACTTATCGTTCGCCAAGCGCTTCTACGGTTCCGCGCAAAACACGTTGGGCCACTCGCTGGCTGAGGGCGGTGGCAATGAGTCAAAGCTCGATACAACGATCGTTGGGGTGGTGGGCGTAATTAAACACGCCGATCTGCGTACCGACATTAAGGAAGCGGTCTACCGGCCATACCTGCAGCAGCCTCATCCCGGAGGGGTGCAGGTCTATGTGCGCACCGCGCAATCGCCGGAGACGGCTGAGGGCTCGATTCGTCAGGCAATCCATCGGCTGGATTCATCGCTGGTGGTGGATGGGTTGCGCACCATGGACGCGCAGGTGAATCGCAGTGCTGCCGACGCGCTCGCGCTCGCCTATCTGGCCATCGGGTTCTCTCTGCTGGCCATGATACTTGCCGCAGTGGGACTTTACGGAGTGCTCGCCTACTCAACCGAACAACGCACACGCGAAATTGGCGTGCGGCTAGCCCTGGGCTCGCAGCGCAGCAGTGTTGTGGTTCTTGTGGTTCGCGAAATGGCTATCATTGCGGCTATTGCCACTGTGATCGCGCTGCCTGCTGTCGTGGCGCTGGCGCGGCTGTTCAGCACTCAACTTTATGGGGTGACCACATTCGATCCGGTCGCTCTTGGGGGCGCGTTGCTGCTGACATTGATCATGGTTGCGCTAGCCGCGGCGCTGCCCGCGCACCGGGCTGCCTCCGTCGAGCCCATGCAGGCGCTCAGGAATGAATAACTGGTGGACGAATGGATTTTGGTTAGTGGATCAGTTTGAAAATGCATTCCCTCGGGGGCTGAAGCCCGCAGTGATTTTGCTGGATTTATGTACGGGCTAAAGCCCGTACCCTTCAAACTGACCCACAACTGGATTTTGAGAATGGAGTCACTCGAAAATTATGATCGAACTGAAGAATGTAGAACGCAGTTATAAAACCGGACACACGGAGACCTGGGTGTTGCGGCGCATCGGTCTCACTATTCGCGAAGGCGAGTTTGTCACTGTGATGGGGCCTTCGGGGGCAGGGAAGTCGTCGCTGCTGAATGTGCTTGCGCTGCTCGACGACGGCTGGCTTGGCGAATACTGGTTCGGCGAAACGCCGGTGCACTCGCTCAATCGCAAACAGCGCGCGGACCTCGCCCGCCAGCGCATCGGCATGGTCTTCCAGAGCTATCACCTGCTCGACGATTTGACCGTTGCCGAGAATATCGACCTGCCGCTCTCTTACAAAAACTTACCCGCGAAAGAACGGCAAGGGATGGTGGCTGACATTCTGGACCGTTTCCAGATTGTGGCCAAGAAAGACTTGTTTCCGTCGCAACTCTCCGGCGGCCAGCAACAACTGGTGGGCATTGCGCGCGCGGTTGTCCATGCCCCCGCGCTGCTGCTGGCAGACGAGCCCACCGGCAACCTGCACTCTTCGCAGGCGCGCGAGATCATGGAACTTTTTTGCCAGCTCAACCGCGCCGGGACGACGATTGTGCAGGTGACGCACTCGGAAGAAAACGCGCGCTACGGCAAGCGCATTGTCGAACTGCGCGACGGCTGGCTGACGCGCGATGAAATCGTGGCGACAAAAGCAACGGAGGTTGGCTCCAAGTGAACCGTTCTCAGAACCGTTTTCATAAATCAAATCCGGCCCGGTCGATCCAGGCCGTAGCGGCCATCTTGCTGCTGCAAGTGAATCTGGCGCTGGCGGCCGAACCTCCAGGCGCTGCTGCTGCTTCGGTGCAAACGGTTCAGCCTGCTCAAACGGCCGCGCCTTTGCAAGCGAATCAGGGCGGCATTCCCTTTGACCAGTTGCAACACGCATCGCGCAACCCGTTTGACGCTTATCGCGGCAAGGCCGTTGCTCCGCCGAGCCTGGCGAACTCCACGCGCCTCGATTCGCTGATTCGCGACGGCAAGCTTTACCTGTCACTGCAAAACGCGATCGACCTGGCTCTGGAAAACAATCTCGACCTGGTGATTGCGCGCTACAACCTGCCCATTGCGCAGATGGACGTGCTGCGCACGCAGGCCGGCGGCTCGGTGCGCGGCGTAAATACGGGCGTGGTTTCCGGAACGCCCGGAGGCGCAGGCGTCTCGTTCGGAGGCAGTTCAGGCGCGGGCGCAGGCGGCACTTCGGGCGGCGCGGGCGGCGCGGGCGCGGGCGCTTCGGGCCTGGTGCAGTCCACCCTGGGCACCGGCGCGACGGTCAACTCCTACGATCCGCTTATCAGCGCGAAGACCTATCTGGATCACACCACGCAACTGCTTCCCAACCAGATTCTTTACGGCGTGCCGGTGATTCACCTGAACACGTTCGAGGGCGATCTTAGCTATTCGGAGGCTTTCCCTACCGGCGGCGCCATCCAGGTGGCATGGAACAACAATCGCCAAACCACCAACAGCCCCAACGAGACGCTCAATCCGCAGCTCAACTCCTATTTCGAGTTCTACGCGAATCAACAATTGCTGGCCGGCTTTGGCCTGGGACCGAACCTGCGTTTCCTGCGCATTGCCAAGACCAACCAGAAGGTCGGGGACATTGCCTTCCGCGCCCAGCTCATCGCCACCGTGACCCAGATTTGCGACCTGTACTGGGACCTGGTGAACGCCTATGATAACGAGCAAGTAGGAGAGCGCTCGGTCGCCTTTGCCACGGAGACTCTGAGCACCGCCCACAAGCAGTTTGCACTGCAGGCGATTCCGGAGATGGATGTATTGAAAGCCGAGACAGACGTGGCCACGCGCCAACAGGACTTGACCATTGCGCGCACGAATCTTGAACTGCAAGAGCTCTACATGAAGAACGCCATCACCCGCTCGCTGGACGATCCCGTTTTGCAGGAGATGCCGGTGGTGCCCACCGACCACATCGGCACCAAGGTGGAACCGGACACGGCGCCGGCGCAGGAGATGATTGCCAGCGCGCTCAAGAATCGGACCGAGCTTCAGGAGTCGAGCCTGGTTTTGGAAAACAGCGAACTAAGCCGCAAGACGGCGCGCAACGCACTGCTGCCTTCGCTTTCGGTGTACGGGTTTTACGCTGGGACTGGATACGCCGGCCCGACCAATCCCTTGAACAAAATCACCACCGACGTGCCCACGGGCTTTAGCGGCGCGGTGGACAACGCTTTTAATTATTCCTCTCCCGAATATCAGGTGGGGTTTCAATTGAGCATCCCGCTGCGCAACCGCGTGGCCAAGGCCGACCAGTACCGCACGGAGCTCGAGTACCGGCAGTCGCAGGTTTATCTTGAAGAATTGAAGAAGCGCATTCGCATTGAGGTGCGCAATGCGCGCTTCGCGCTGGAGCAGGGCGCGAGCCGCGTGGATGCGGCGCGCCAGGCGCGCGACCTGGCGCAGAAGACGCTCGATATTACGCAGCAGGAGCAAAAGCTGGGCGCTGGTTCGAACCAGCAGACACTATCGGCGGAGCACGATTTGGCGCTGGCCGACTCGGCGCTGGTGTCCGCCGAAACCGATTACGAAAAAGCGCGCATCGAAGTGCGGCGCGCCACCGGCTCGGTGCTCGAGGACTACGGCATCTCGATCGCCGATGCAAAGACAGGCGTGGTGGAGGCAGACAATTCCCGCTAAGCAAGAAAGAATCCGCGTTCTGGCGGCCGACGATCAGCCTTCGATTCTGGAGGCCGTGGAGCTGCTGCTGGCTCCGCACGGCATCGATGTGGATTGCGCGCGCTCGCCGCGGCTGCTGATGGAAGCGCTAAGCCAGCGCGACTACGACGTGCTGCTCATTGACTTGAACTACACGCGCGACACGACTTCAGGCCAGGAAGGCCTGGATCTGCTGGCGCAGATTCAGGAGTACGACTCGCGGCTGCCGGTGATCGTGATGACGGCCTGGGGCAACATCGGCCTGGCGGTCGAATGCATCAAGCGCGGGGCGCGCGACTTTATCCAGAAGCCGTGGGAAAACGACCGGCTGCTCTCGCTGATCCGGGTTCATGCCGAGTTGCGGCAGGCGCTGCGGCGCGCGCGACAGCTTGAACTCGAAAACAGGCTCTTGCGCGCCGAAGGCATGCCGGAGTTTATCGCCTCCGCGCCCGCGATGCAGCCGGTGCTGGAACTTATCGCCCAGGTGGGACCCTCGGATGCCAACGTGCTCATCACCGGCGAACATGGCACCGGCAAAGAGATCGTGGCGCGGCTGCTTCACACCGCATCGCCGCGCGCGCGCATGGCGCTGGTGGCCGTGAATGCCGGAGGGTTGCCGGAAGGAACTTTCGAGAGCGAGATCTTCGGCCACGTGAAGGGCGCATTTACCGACGCGCGCTCCGACCGCATCGGACGCTTCGAGCTGGCCAATGGCGGCACGCTGTTTCTGGACGAGATCGCCAACGTCCCGCTTCGTCAGCAGGCCAAGCTGCTGCGCGTGCTGGAGACCGGCGAGCTGGAGCGCGTAGGCTCTTCGCAAACGCGGCGGGTGGATGTGCGGCTGCTGTGCGCCACCAACGCCATGCTCGACGAAGAAGCCAAGGCCGGCAACTTCCGCGAGGACCTGCTCTTCCGCATCAACACGGTTGAGATCCACCTGCCCGCGCTGCGCGATCGGCGCGAAGATATTCCGCTGCTGGCCGCGCATTTTCTCAATCGCAACCGCGCCCGCTACCGCAAACAGGTGCTGGGTTTTTCGCCCGCCGCGATGCAGCAGTTGATGCAGTATGCGTGGCCGGGGAACGTGCGCGAATTCGAGCACACGGTGGAGCGCGCGGTGCTGCTATGCCGCGGCGAAGAGGTGGAGCCGGCCAATCTGGCGATTACCGCCTCGCGCGCCGCCACGACCTCGTTTGAGAATATGAGTATCGACGAGGTTGAGGCGCTGCTCATACGCAAGGTTCTTCGCCGCTGCGACGGCAACATCTCGCAGGCTGCCGAGGCCTTGGGACTGAGCCGCGCAGCGCTCTATCGCCGCATTGAAAAGTATGGAATCTAGCAACGATGGAATCTAATCGGCAAGCGCGCAGGCGGCGGCGCTCGGTGGTGCGCCGGGCGTGGTTTCATTGCCTGCTGCTGGCGCTGCCGGCGCTGGCCCTGGCCGCCCTGGTTCTCTATCGGAGCCGCATGGGACTGACGTCCGCGCTGCTGCTACTGATCTGCCTGCTTTTATATCTCCTGCTGGTGGCTGCCGCCCTGATTGAAGGATTGGTCCGGCCGCTGCAGACGCTTTCAAACGTGGTCTCGTCGCTGCGCGAGGGCGACTACTCATTCCGAGCGCGCGGAGCCGCCGCGCCGGATGCCGTGGGAGAGCTGGCCTCTGAGGTGAATGCACTGGCCGACCTGCTGCAGAAGCAGAGGGTGCGCTCTCTTGAAGCCACGGCGCTGCTGGCGCGCATTCTGGAAGTGATGCATGCGCCGCTATTCGCCTTCGATCGCGAAGACACGCTGCAACTGGTGAACAACGCGGGGCTCAAGCTGCTGGGTTTGTCGAATGCCCGCTGCTTTGGCCGCAGCGCAAAAGAGCTCGGCCTGGAAGCCCTGCTGCAGGCGCCCGATCAAACCATTCATTCCTTCAATGCCGATCGGAAATCTCCGGCTGGCCCGGTGCGATGGCTGTTGCGCAAGGCGGCTTTCCGGCAGGAAGGCGCGCCGCACACGCTGCTTCTGCTTGCGGATGTGAGCGTGCCCTTGCAGGAAGAAGAACAGATTGCGTGGAAGCGGCTGATCCGGGTGCTGGGGCACGAACTCGCGAACTCGCTAGCGCCCATCAAGTCGATTGCGGGAAGCCTGCGGGAGCGCGTGGACAGCCTGCAAGGAGAAGACGGCACTCTGCGCGATTTTCGGCGCGGGCTCGGCGTTGTGGAGAGCCGCGCCGAGTCGCTGCACCGCTTTGTGCAATCCTACAGGCAACTTGCGCAGTTGCCTCCGCCGCGGCTTCGCCCGGTTCAACTGGGGCCGCTGATGGAGCGGGTCGTACTTTTGGAGCAGCGGCTGCCCGTCAAACTCGATCCCGGACCGGCGGCCATGCTGAATGCCGATCCCGACCAGTTGGAACAGATGTTGATCAACCTGCTTGCCAACGCCGTGGATGCCTCACTGGCGAGAGACGCGCAGCCGGTGCGCGCCAGTTGGAAAATAGCCGGCACTTCGGTGCTGATCACGATTGAAGATCGCGGCCTGGGGATTGCGAACGCCGAGAACCTGTTCGTTCCGTTCTATACCACCAAGCCTTCGGGCAGCGGCGTGGGTTTGGCGCTGGCGCAACAGATCGCCCGCGCCCATGGCGGGGAAATCCAGCTTGTGAATCGTGAAGACGGGGAAGGGGCGCGCGCTACGATACGGCTGCCTGTGCCGGAGTTTTGAAGGACGAACCGCGTGAAGAAGGCGCTGGTGGCTTTAGAGCAGCTTCAGGAATGGTATAGAAGGATTGGCATGCCCTCAGGGGCTAAAGCCCATGTTCCTTGCTGAATTGGATGTACGGGCTAAAGCCCGTACCCTTCAAAGCATCGGGTTTTTCCGCAGCATGTAAAGCCCCGTGTTTATTGCTGAATTGGATGTACGGGCTAAAGCCCGTACCCTTCAAAGCATCGGGTTTTTCCGCAGCATGTAAAGCCCCGTGTTTATTGCTGAATTGAATGTACGGGCTGAAGCCCATACCCTTCAAAGCCGCTCTTTACCGATGACGGAAATACCTTAATCGCAGATCAGCGCGCCTTCGGGGAAGGCTTGCGCGTCGTCTTCGGGGTCGGTGATGGAGTCCGCCGCCGGAGCCTCGCCGGCTTCAAGCCTGGCGGTGAAGAAGCGTTCCACCTCATCCAGAACGCCTGCGCCGGTGCGGGCTTGGTAGATGGCGCCGCGCAGCTTTGCGCCGCCGGGCACGCCGTGCGTGAACCAGGTGGCAAACTGCTTCATCTTGCCGGCCGGATCGCCCATGCGCGCGTCGCGCGGCAGGTCCTTGGTGGCTTCAACCTCGGCCAGCAGCATCTCGAAGTAGGCGCGGATCATGTGGTAGCGATCCAACATGGAGGGCCGCTCGTACTCGCCGGTCGCGGTGTATTGGGCGATCTGGCGGAAGATCCACGGATTGGCCGGCGCGGCGCGTCCAATCATCACCGCGTCGCAGCCGGTCTCGGCCACGATGGCGGCGGCGTCCTCCGGGGTGCGGATATCGCCGTTGCCGATGACGGGAATGGCGACCGCCTGCTTGATTGCCGCGATCCACTGCCACTGCGCCTGGCCGCTGTATCCCTGTTCGCGGGTGCGGGCGTGGAGGGCCACGGCGTTGAGGCCTTCGGACTCCGCCATGCGCGCCAGTTCGACACAGACGATTTGCTTCTCGTTCCAGCCCATGCGGAATTTGACGGTGAAGGGAATGGTGACGGCTTTGCGCACGGCGCGAAAGATTTCGCCGATCCTGGGCAGGTCGCGCAGCAGGCCGGAGCCGCCGTTGCAGCCGACGACACGCTTGGCGGGGCAGCCCAGATTGAGATCGATGGTGTCGAAGCCGGTTTCTTCGACGATGCGGGCGGCGTCGGCGAGGGTTTCAGGATTGGAGCCGAAGAGCTGCGCGCCGATGGGGTGCTCGTCGCCGTAGAAGGTGAGGTAGCGGCGGCGCTTGGTTTCCCTCATGCGGGCCAGACCGTCGGCGGAGGTGAACTCGGTCATCAGCAGGCCGCAGCCGGATTGGGCGTTGGTGACGGCGGAGTCGATTGAGTCATTGAGTGGGGCGGCGGCGCTGAAGAGGCTGGCGTGGCGGATGAAGCGGCGGAAGACGGTGTCGGTGACGCCGGCCATGGGGGCAAGGACGGTGGCGGGGGTTACCGCGACGGAGCCAAGACGCACCTCGGCGGGCACTCGCGCCTCGGCGGGCATGGGGTGGTCGATGGGGTTGTCCCATTCCTTCTTTACGGTGAAGCCTTTGCCAGCCATAAACTCCTGGACATGCTTAAAGGTGGCTCTATAACGAATTTGGGCCTCCGCCGCGGCGGAGGCCCAATCGCGCTAACCGATTGTTGCGGCGGCGTTTATTTGGCTGCGGCCGCTGCCTGCGCCCCGTCGGACTTGGCATACTTGCGGCGGAAGCGCTCGACACGTCCGGCGGTGTCGACCAACCGCTGCTTGCCGGTGAAAAACGGGTGGCAGTTCGAGCAGATTTCGACGTGGATGTCGCCCTTGTGGGTCGACCGGGTCTCAAAATGGTTTCCGCAGGCGCACATTACTTTTACCGCGGCGTAGTTGGGATGAATCTTTTCCTTGGGCATCGCTTTAGAGACAGACCTTTCCTGCAATCGTTCTCCTCTATTGTAGGAGGATTGGGGTGGTTTAGCAATCCGGACGGCGATTGACGGGCCGCTACTTCAGCGCCTTCTCAATCCCCGCCTCCGCCAGCGGCGCCATGATTGCGTATCCGGCGGGAAGCGGGTGGACGCCATCGCCGCTCAGCGCCGGTGGCAGGCCCCCGCGATCGTCCTTCATGGGCGAGTAGTAGTCCACATAGACGTGGCCCTTTGCCGCCGCATAAGCCTTGATCCACTCGTTCAGCGCGATCACCTTGAGCGCAGGCGCCAAGCCCGGGCGCCAGGGGAAATCAAAAGCCGGCAGGACGGAGCACAGAACCACCGGGATGTGGTTCACTGTCGCCATCTCGGCCATCGCGGCCAGGTTATCTTCGGTCTGTTCGAGCGTCATCGGCCCGGTGTTTTCGGCGATGTCGTTGATGCCTGCCAGGATGATTACTACATTCGGCTTCAGGCCGATCACGTCCTGGTGGAAGCGCAGGACCATCTGCGGCGTTGTTTGCCCGCTGATGCCACGGTTGATATAGGACTTGCCGGGAAAGGATTGGTCCAGATGCCAGCCCTCGGTGATGGAGTCGCCCATGAAAACCACGCGCTTCTCGCCATCTGCCGGAGGCCCGAGCTTCAGATCGTCGTCCTTGAATTTGGCCAGCCAGGGGAAATCCGTGAGCAACTGCCGATCGTGCTCCCAATTTTCGTCGTTCGGATGCCCGGAAGCGCCAGTTTGTGGGGCTATTGCCGGAGCGGTCTGCGCGGGCGCCGGGGCAGCTTTCTCTGTAGCTGCCGGCGCTTTTGCCTCGGGCAGGCTTCCCGTTTCCTGGGCATGAGTGAGGACCGGCGTCAGCAGCCCGGTGAGAAGCCAAAACAAAATGGCAGTGCGTAGTTCTGTTTCCTTCACTTAATCCTCCTGATCTTCAGCGGACGGCGATTGGCAGAGCAGAATCGCGTCAGACTTTCCGCGCATCCGATTGTAGGCAATCACGCCTCTGTTCGGCCACCCGGTCTCGATGAGCATCGCGCGCCGGTTGGGGTCCCAGCACTCCAGCGGCAAATGAAGAGGGCGGCCAGCCTGGCGGCTGGCCGCCCTCTTATGTGTGAAGCAAGTGCAACGCTTTATGGCTGATACCACGTCTGCGTTTGCGCCGAGTTGCCGTTGGAGTCCTCGACCTGAATCTGCCAGGTGTCTATCGTAGATCCAACCAGGGCGTCTGGCGGCAAAATGTTATCCCCAGGAATCGGATCGGCGCCCCAGGCAAGAGATCCAGAAGGGTCCTGGGCATAGGTGAAACCGTTAAAGTAAGAGTTGCTGCTCGGAATCTGCCAAACGGTGGTGCCGCCGCCGGAAATGCTGAACGAGTAAAAGTAGTTGGCGGAGCTGGCGCCAGCCGGGTAGGTCCAGCTCAGCGTGGGTGTCTCGGTGTTGGTGGCGTGCGCGCTTGGGGAGAGATTTGTGACCAGCTCGCTGGCTCCCACGATCGCGCCGCTGCTTCCGAACGCGGTGACCTTGCCGTTTACCGTGCTGCCGGTTTCCTGGGTCCCGTCGCTGTAGATGACTGTGAAAGTATAAGTGTCACCAACGTTGGGCACCGCATTGCCAATATTTGAATCGTATTGGAATTGCGGATAGCCGCAGCCAGTGCACGCGCCGATGTCAATTGGGTCGATCATGTTCGGGCCCGAGGTGAGCGTAACCGCCGCCGGCTGTTTGTTGGCCCCGCGCACATTGAAGTTGAGGCTGTAACCGCTGGCTCTGCCGCCGGAGAAAGTGCTTTGGTAGTAATGCGTGGTCACCACGGCAGTGCTATTGACGGTGGGCAGCAGCGGGTCTATTCCGGTCAGTGGGGCGGCGATCGCGATGCCACCGGAGCCGATGTCACCCATGTTGGAGACGTCGTCCGCGTCGACCAAGCCATCGTTGTTCTGGTCGAGGACCGCGATGTTGATGTAATCGGGATTGGAATCGCTGGGAACATAGATTGTGTAAGCATTCGCGCCAGCCACTGGGGCAGCGATGCGCGTGCCGTAGATCGCATACGTGCTCATGTTCAAGAAACCGACATAGAGCTGCGCGGCTGGCGTGATGGCGACGGCGGGAATGGTGACCGAGCCCTGAACCTCGATGCCACTTGTCGACGCTCCAGGCGTCACGGCGAGGGGAGTGCTGCCGCCGTAGCCCGTCCAGACCTCCCAGGTAGGCGCGGGTCCAAATGAATTGCGGGCGCGGGCCTCGAAGTAGTAAGGCGTGCCATTGGCGAAGGGGCTGCCGGTGACGCCGGAGGTCCCGTTGTTCAGTATCCAGACTTCGCTTTTCGTGCCGTTTGCCTTGAAGTTGTGGATCGCAGGAGAGGTCGCGAATGTCGGATCGGTGCTCCATTGGACGTCGTAAGAAGTGGCCGCCTCCCACTGATTGCCATTGATCGTGGTTGAGACCGGTAGATAGCCGATGACCACGCCCTGGTCGGTTGGGGTGATGGAGAAAACGGAGAGAAGACGGGAACTGGGCAGAACGGTCGGATTGTTATCGGTCAGCGCGATAAGTTGGCCGGTAAGATTGGCGTTGGAGATCGTAAAGCCGGCAGTGGCGCCTGTCGGGTCGGACGTGTTCGGTGAGCCGTTGCCAAGCGCCGCGAGGTCCATGTATGCCTGCAGGACGTAGTTGCCGGGCGGCACGCCGCGGATGGTAAATGCTCCCGGAGCCGCGATGCTGGTCCCAGTCACGTCATTGCATGTGGTGCTATTGAGCGCCAGGTAGATTTGCCCGGTATTCGCTCCGGCGTAGCTCACCGTGCCCTGAACCGTGTAGCCCAACGAGGCCTGGAAGTTTTCTCCGGTTACTGCGTTGTTATTCACCGTGACACTTTGGGTGAGCGGATAGAAGACAGAACTTGGTCCCGAAATCGACGGAGAAATGGTGTAGTTCCCGTTGGCAATGGACGTGAATGTGTAGTTTCCGCCGCCGTCGGTGGTCTGTGTCTGGACAAGAGTCCCGCCTGGACTGGTGCTCAGGGTGAGCGTGACTGGCGGCGGTACGGTCCCGCTACCGCAGTTGCTGTTCATGACTACCTGGCCGCCCACATTCGGTCCGGGGCTGGCGACCAAAATGCTGTAAGAGCTGGTCTGGTTGGAGCCGATGCTGTCGGTCACCTTCACACCGGTCAGGCTCACCGCGGCGAGAGTGGTTGGCATTCCAGCGATGGTCAGAGATGTTCCGCCGGAACTGCTGGCGGTAAGGCCATTGCCCAAGGCCAGCCCGGCGCCGGTGACTTGGGTTCCATTGACCGACCAGGTATAGGGAGGCACGCCTCCAGTAACGGTGATCGCCCCGGAGTAGCTTTGGTTCTGGGTCGCCGATCCCGGAACCAGGGCGCTAGGCGTAGCCAGCACCACCGCGACCGGCTCGCCGATGGCGATGCTGTATCCGTTTTGCGCAATCGAGGCATTGGTCGAGGTATCGGTCAGAGTGACGTTGAACGCGACCGTTGCCGGCGATGCCCCCGGCGTTCCGCTGACGGTTAGCGTCCCACCGGCCGGACCTGCACTCAAGTTGTCGGAGAGGCCGGTCGCCTGCCAGGAATAATTGCCGCTACCGCCGGAGGCGACGATCGTTCCGGTGTAGGCAACACTCGTGTACCCGGTAGATGGCAGAGAGGCAGGATTGGGTGCGGGCAGCGACAGCGCGCTATAAACCACAACCATTAATGCCTGGATTGCGATGCTGTTGGTTGAGTCTTTCACATTTGCCGTGAAACTGGCGGTACCGGCTAGTATAGGCGTGCCGGTAAGAACACCCGCGGTGGAAAGACCAAGGCCGTACGTTGAAAGATTGCTCGAGGTTGCCGTCCACGTGTAGCCCGTGCCCGAACCGCCCGCGGCTGCGAGCGTTTGCGAATAGCGTGCGCCAACATTTGTCGCGGGGAGGGTGAGGGTAGTGACGGTAAGCGCGGCGTAGATCGTAAAGGAGAGCGGCGCCGCCGTCGAGTGGCCTTGCGAGTCGGTTACCTGGGCCGTGAAGTTAACGGTTCCGGTGCTCGTGCCCAGGTTTGTGGACGACAGCAAGCCAGTTGAGGACAGGCTCAGGCCGAAAGACGCAAGATTGTTTGTTCCAGCCGCGATCCAGCCATAGCCTGTGCCCGAGCCGCCCGAGGCAGCCAACTGCCGCGAGTAGGCAAGATCGATCGTACCGGAGTTCAACAGGGCGGTGGCGATGGCGACGGATGCTTCGATAGTTACCGAGATCGTCGCTGTGGCTTGGTTACCGATCGAGTCGGTCGCCGTCACTACAATGCTCGAAAGTACGCTGGCTGAGGTCGCGTTGGTTGGTGTGCCGGTAATCGCGCCGGTTGGCGCCCCGATACCGAGGCCCGCGGGCAGCGCCGATCCGCTGGCCGCAGCCCAACTCCAGGTGAAGTCCGTGTTCGTGCCGCCCGATGCCGTAAGGGTTGTCGCCGGATAACTTATTCCCGGATAACCTGCCGGCAGGGCTGGGACAGCGATGATTACCCCCACCGCAATGGTCATGGAGAACGTTGCGCTGGCGGTGCTTCCAACCGAATCCGTCGCAGTGATGCTGAAGCTTGGAGAGCCTGCCGCCGCCGGTTTGCCGCTGAGCACGCCGGCCGTTGAAAGGCTCAGCCCGGCCGGCAGCGTGGAACCGCCGGTGACCGACCATGTGTAGCCTGTGCCGGAGCCTCCAGTAGCTGCCAGGGTCTGCGAGTAGTTTCCGGCCACGTAGCCGTTGGGCAAAGCCAGGCCGGTGGTAATACTCATTCCCGTGTTGACGGCGATGGAGAAGTTTCCATTATCGGTGTTGGAGGCCGAATCGGTTGCCGTAACCGTGAAGTTGGTGGTTCCGGCGGCGGTAGGAGTGCCGCTGATAAGGCCAGTTGCGGAGAGGTTCAGGCCCAGGGGCAGGGACGATCCGCTGGCCAGCGTGAAGGTGTAGCCTGTGCCCGAGCCGCCCGTCGCTGCGATGGTCGACGGATGATAGAGCGATCCGACATTTCCGGCCGGAAGCGTGGCAGGCGTGACGGCCACTGCCGAATAGCCGACCACAATTGAATACGCGTGGGAGAGCGAATCGCCAAACGCATCGGTGGCCTTGATGGTGAAGCCGAAGCTGCCTATGGCAGTGGGTATTCCGGCGATTGTGCCGGTGACTGCGTTCAGATTCAGTCCGGTGGGCAGGGCGCCCAGGGCAAGCGAATAGGTGAGTGCGCCCACGCCGCCGCCGGCAGCCGCACTGCCCGTGTAGGCAACGTTATAAGTCGCGAAGGGCGTCTCTGTGCCGGTAAAGGCAATCGCCGGCGCCGCATTGATAGTGAGGCCAAGCGTGGTGGCCGCAGTCAGAGCCGTAGCCGTGCCGGAATCGGTGAGCACAAACTTCAGATTGGTGGTTCCCGCAGCCGCGGCTGTCGGCGTGCCGGAGATCGCGCCTGCCGAATTTATGCTCAGGCCGGCCGGAAGCGTGCCACTGGCGATGCTCCATGTATAGGCGCCGATGCCGCCGCTGCCCGCCATGGTGGCCGAGTAGGCCGTTCCCACCGTTCCCGCCGCCAGCGCGCCGGTCGTAATCGCAGGCATGGCCGGCACCGCGATGGTTATCGTTCCCGTCGTAGCAGGGTCTGCCACCGAAGTTGCAGTCACGGTCACGGTAAGCGCCGCGTTCGAGGCCGCCGGGGCCGTATAGGTGGCTGCGGTGGTGGTCGTATTCGAGAGGGTACCCCCGCCGCTCACGGTCCACGTCACTCCGGCGGCGTTTTTGTCATTTGCCACGGCAGCCGTAAGCGAAACCGCATCTGTTGCATCCACTGTTGTCGGGGATGCTGTAACTGCAACGCTTGCCGATGCTGTAACTGCAACGCTTGCCGAGTTGATGCTTCCGCCTCCGCATCCGGACAGAAGCAGTCCCGCGATGAGCAACGAGCAGGTAAGCCCGAAGATCTTCCGTGACATACCGTCCTCCAGTGTGGATTGAAAGTTAGACAAGCCACAGGAAGGCCTGCTGGACCAGTATGTCTACACGCTCCTGGCGCCATGACAGGTTATAAAAAGATATTCATTTCAATATGTTTAGAAGTTCCAAATTGGAAGAAGCCGGTCCCAAATCGGCCCGTTGCCGCAACTTTCGGCTTTAATCACACACACGAGTCTGCCGATGTGCACCTTCCAGTTTTTCCACATTTGGAGACGGGTGACGCACTGGCGCGCTCACTGCGCTGGTTGCGCTAGGCTTGAACAAGATGACCAATTGCACGATTTGCGAAGGAGTGGGGCTGGTGCGGGTGGTTGACGCGAACGGGAACTGGGTTTCCCGCCCCTGCGAGTGCCAGGAGCTGGAGAAGGAACAGAGGCGTATTGCGGCGGCGCACATTCCCGAGCGCTACCGGCATTACACCCTTGACGGCTACGAGACCGCCTTTCGCGGGGCCCATCCCTCGCTGGGCCAGGCGCACTTAACTGCGCGGAAATTCGTCGATGCCTACCCGGTCGATACCGCGGGAAAGGGCTTGCTTTTTGTGGGGTCTATTGGGGTGGGCAAGACTCACCTGGCCGTCGGCGTTCTGCGCCGGCTGGTTCAGGAGCGCGGGGTCAAAGGCCTGTTTTGCGATTACCGCGAGCTGCTGAAGAGTATCCAGAACAGCTACAACTCCCAGGTTCAAACCACCGAACTGGAGCTGCTGAAGCCGGTGTTTGCGGCCGAGGTGCTGGTGCTGGACGATCTGGGCGCGCAAAAGCCCAACGAGTGGGTCTGGGACACGGTCGCCCTTATCCTCAACTCCCGGTATAACGACAAACTCACTACCGTTATTACGACCAATTACTCCGATTTGCCGGCAGGGGGCGGCGCGCTTTCCGATCTAGAACGCGCCGTGCGCGAGCCTACCCTGGGCGACCGGATCGGCGATCGCATGAGATCGCGTTTGGCTGAAATGTGTGTGCGTGTGGAGATGACCGGCGAAGACTTTCGCCAGACGGTGAAACGCGCCCGCTTCGGCTAATGCAAGCTGCCGCAGCGCCAGGGCATGGTGGACGCCGCCGCGGACCCTATTGGGGGACGCTCAGAACCTGTCCAGGAACGCTGAAATGAAGTAGGAGAAGGGACGACAAAACATCCCTCAGGGGCTAAAGCCCGACTCATTTTGCTGCAATTATGTACGGGCTGAAGCCCGTACCCTTCACCAAGATCCCGTACCCTTCACCAAGATCCCGTACCCTTCACCAAGATCCCGTACCCTTCACCAAGATCCCGTACCGTTCGCCAAGATCCCGTACCGTTCGCCAAGATCCCGTACCGTTCGCCAAGATCCCGTACCGTTCGCCAAGATCCCGTACCGTTCGCCAAGGTCTTGGACAGATTCTCAGAAAACCCACATGCTGCACAACAGCAACAGCATTGCGGCAATGGTCATGGTTTGGTATACCAACGCCGTCTGGCGGGGGCGCTCGAAGCCGCCGGGCGGGTTTGTAGAGGTGCGTGTCAACTCGGGGGAGATGAGCATCGCGGGCCTGCCTTTCAGCAAGAGTTACAAATTGTGGTTCACGCCGGTTCCCAGGGCGCTAAAGTTTCCATGTGCCCTGGGCGGAGGACATTCCTGCCCCACTTTCTTGACTTGATAGATGCAATTTAAGCCAGAAAGTTGCAGCGCGCATTAAGCTCCAGTCAAAAAATCGAACCCTGGTACTCTTATCGGCAACTCTGGGCGAATTCTCCATCGCGCAGGTGAAGTTGGAACAACACATGTGCTCCCTCATGTTTTCTTTCGCCAACGGGTGTAGAATTTCGCTGGTGAGCACTGGTCCCCAATTGATCCGTCCCGCACAAGCGGAGAAGCGTAACTGGCTGCCGATTGCGGTGGCTGCCGGAATTGTGGTGGCTGTTGTCGCCGGGTTGGCGTTGTGGTTGGGACATGGCAAAGGCGCGCCCCGGGTGATGCCGGTTTCTACCGCGCTCGATCCCTACTCTTCCGACCTGCTGGTTACCGGGCTGACGATGAGCGAATCGTCGAACCTGGCCGGCGGCAAGGTTACCTACCTTGACGGGCACATCGCCAACCACGGGACCCGCGTCTTGACTGGAATCACCGTCCAGATTCTGTTCCGCAACGTTGCCCGCGAGGTGGCGCAGAACGAAACCCAGCCGATCAAGCTCATCAGGACGCGGGATCCATATATAGATGTCGAACCGTTCTCCGCGGCGCCGATGAAGCCGGGCGGCGGGCAGGACTTCCGGCTGATCTTCGACTCTGTCACCCCGAACTGGGACGGCGCTTATCCTGAGCTCCGGGTGATTCACGTGGACACGAAGTAGCTGGGTCTAACTCCTTTACCGGGTAGAAACTACTCGTCGATGCACAAATTACACGGTTGCGGCTGTGCAACTTGACGCATGCGGGGATTCCTTCGAAGAAATCAACAGAGTAAATGCCTCATTATAAATAAGATAAATATTCCTTTCCGATCTCTCCCGCTTTGGCATGAGCCTTGCACTAGATAAGGGCGAGCAGACAAGACCGCTCAGCCCGCAAATTCAGTTGCGGAGAAAGTTTCAGAAGAGGGATCTCACATCATGACGAATCATGCTATTGTACGGAGCTTGTTCCCTAGCCAGTTAGCCGTGCTTGCACTGGCATCTGCGATTGGAGTCCCTGCATGGGCGCAACAGGCCCAGCCGGCAGGGAACGCCCAGAGCACCCCTCCTTCGGCCGCACAACAGCAGACCTACCCCCAGGCTGCGCCGTATGTTCCCCCCGCGAAGGAGGGGTTCTGGGGCCGCGTGAATCCTCTTGCGCGCAAAGTGTGGGTCCGGAAACAGACCGACCCCATCAATAGCCGTCTCACTGAACTCGATCAGGTGAACGCCAAGAATGCCGCCGACATCAAGGATGTGGACCAGAGGGCACAGGCGGGCATCTTCAAGGCGCAGTCCGCGGCAGATGCGGCCAACCAGACGGCCACCGCAGCCGGCGCTCAGGCGCAGAATGCCAGCAGCATCGCCCTCAATGCGAGCGGCCACGTCGATCAGTTGAATTCGACCGTGGGCGGTCTCGACAAGTATCACCAGGTGACGGACATCGATATCACCTTCCGCAGAGGAACCCCGGTGTTGTCCGACGATTCAAAGAAGCTGCTGGACGATTTGGCGGCTGGCGTGACCGGACAGAATGGTTACATCCTGGAAATGGAAGCTCATTCGCCCCATGCCGGAAGCGTCGGCATCCAGAATTCACAGCGTCTGGCTGAATCGGTCCAGCGCTACCTTCTAACTGAACACCAGATTCCCGTCTATCGTATGCACTATGTCGCACTCGGCAATGCCGAGGTAGCCTCCGCCGGCGAAGAAGATGCCAAGACCAAGCGGATTAGCGATGTACACATCCGATTGATGGAAAACAGTTTGGCGGCCCAGGGAGCCGCATCACCCCAGGGTGTTGCTTCCTCGACTGGCGCGGATCGGCCATAAAGGTCTAAGTGCTTCCTCCGAGGCATCCGAGCGCAGACGGCCCCCCCGCCGTATGGCCGCCAACAAAACTCTCGTAAAGCGAGAGAACCAAGGCAACTTGGCCCCCGTTGAAAACGGGGGCCGTTTTTTGTCTGCCGGACGGCGCGCAAGCTCATGGACGAGCTAACTGGAACTTCGAAGATTGAGATTGCTGGTATTTCCAGTTGCGCTGTTTGCCTTCGCCGATCCATTCGATTGCCGTGTCGATGCGCTTGTCGCGCGTCTCATCCCGCTTGGCATCGGCAATCCATTCGATGTATTCCCGTTTGCAACCTGGGCTGAAGGCCGCGAAGGCGACCGAGGCTTTCTTGTTGGCCTTGAGCGCCCGCATGAAGGCAGGAGGCGCTTCGGCAGCCGCTTTTGGAGCTTTGACCACTTTGCTCCGCGCCACGATAGGGCTGGTGTACTGGCCCGAATCGACAAAGTCCACGGCCTGGCGCAGGATACCGAGCATCTGCTTGTTGGTGGGCATATCTTCAATGCGGGTGAGGCGTCCGAGCGAACCCATGGCGCCGGGCTGCAGCAGCTTTGCCTCGCGCAGGACGGCGGAAATCTCCTGGCCCCAGAAGCCGAAGCTGCAATGCTCCTTGAAAGCGGACATGTTGGCGAGGATTACGCCTTTGTATTCGAAGAAGGGGCGGCTCCACTTCATGGTTTCGACAACGGCGGGACAGGCCTTGTGGACCAATTCGCGGATGTGCGCCAGGATGGGCTGCGCGAAGGGTTTGGATTTGGCGATGTAGATGTCAATTCGGGGATCGAAGCTCTGGGTTGGGCTCAAGTTCCTCTCCTCAAGTATTTGGAAAACAGTGTAACTGGAATTGACGGATTTTGAGTAAGTTCGATGCGGAGATCAGCTTTCGGAGGGAGCAGGGGCCTTCAGGCCCCTGAAGAGTGGCGGATTGACGGGCCTTCAGGCACGGGCCGTTGTTCGGCTACGCACAGAGGGCCCGAGGCTAAAGCCTATGGCTCTTGCGTCTGCTTCAGGGGTCTAAAGACCCCTGCTCCCTCCTCAAGAACAACCAAGAGCCGGTCACAATTCTCTCATTCGAAGAATTGCTGAGAGACATAGATGCGTCGGCCCTGCCGCCGGCCCTCGCTTGGGTTGCAATCGGCGGGCAAAAAGGTTACTGTCCAAAACAGGTTGGAACCGAATATGCGCCCTTCTGATTCCCCGGAACAGGTCGCAGCGGGTACGCCTTTGCACGGTAGGGCCGAGCTTGCTCAATCGGCGTTGGAGAACCTGTTCGAGGTCTCTCCGGACGCGATCTTTGTCACGGATGCCCAGGGGGTTATCCGTGGCGCCAATCCGCGCGCGGCGGAATTGTTCGGTCACACACAGACGGAGCTGATCGGGCAGCCGATTGAGAACCTAGTTCCGGCTCGCTTTCGCGGCCGCCATCCTAGCCATCGCGAAAACTACAACGCCCATCCCAGGGCCCGGCAGATGGGCGCGGCCTTGAACCTGTTCGGCCTGCGCAAGGATGGCGCGGAGTTTCCTGTGGACATCATGCTGAAGCCCGTCGAGACCGCCGATGGTCCGGTGGTTCTGAGCTTTGTGCGCGATGTAACCGAGCAGCGGGCCGCTCTTGAAGCGCTGCGGCGCAACGATGTGCAACTGCGCTCGATTGTGGAAAGCGTCCGCGACTATGCCATCTATATGCTCGACCCCGACGGATGCGTGATGACCTGGAACCCCGGCGCGGAGCGCATCAAGCAATACACCGCCGATGAGATTCTTGTGAAGCACTTCTCAAGATTCTTTACCCAGGACGATCTGGACCGCGGGCGTCCCGCCGAGCTGCTGCGCCTGGCCGCCGAGCGTGGGCGCGTTGAAGAGGAAGGCTGGCGCGTGCGCAAGGACGGCTCGCGCTTCTGGGCAGATACCGTTCTCACCGCCATCCGCGACGATGCCGGCCAGCTCACCGGCTACTCGAAGGTGACGCGCGACTTTACCGACCGCAAGCGCGCCGAAGAAGCGGTGATGCTGCAACTGAGCAATGCGTTATTGGCCAATCTGGATGTCGGCAAGCTGCTGGCCGCCATTTCAGCCAGTATCCATGAGGTGATTCCGCACGACACCTCGGCGCTGGCACTCTTCGATCCGGCCACGAACGACATGGTGGTTCAATTCATGGGTCCGTATGACGCGGATGTGTTTCCCGGCGATGCGCGAGTTCCGGTGGAAGGCACGATCGCGGGAAGAGTCTTTCGCACCGGGGAGCCATTCTGCATGCAGCGATTGGCGGAGATCGAATTTGCGCAGGAGACGATGCGTAGCCTTGCCCGGATGGGAATGAATGCCGGTTGCTGGGTTCCGCTTTCGCACCACGGCAAGGCGATTGGAACGCTGGGAATCTTGAGCCGGCTCGAGGGCAGTCTCGGCGCGCAGGAGCTGGATATCCTGGCCAAGATTGCGGTTCAGGTGGCGATGGCTGTCGACAATGCGATGGCTTTCCGGCGCATTGCGGAACTGCGCGACCAGTTGCGCCAGGAAAAGCAATATCTCGAATCTGAGATCAATCTCGAAAATCGTTATGAAGATATTGTTGGCGAAAGCAAAGGGTTGCGGCAGGTTCTGAGGGAGATTGAAACTGTGGCCCCTACAGATGCCACCGTTCTGATTCAAGGCGAGTCCGGGACAGGCAAGGAGCTGCTGGCGCGCGCCATTCACCGGCTCAGCCCGCGCAGCGAGCACACGTTCGTCAAGCTGAACTGCGCGGCGATTCCCGCCGGCCTGTTGGAGAGCGAGCTGTTTGGCCACGAGAAGGGCGCGTTCACCGGCGCCATTGCGCGCAAGATCGGCCGCGTGGAACTGGCGAACGGGGGCACACTGTTTCTGGATGAAGTGGGCGAGCTGCCGTTGGACCTGCAGCCCAAAATACTACGCGCCTTGCAAGAGCGCGAGATCGAACGCCTGGGCGGAAACCGGTCGATTCCGGTGAATATGCGCCTGATCGCCGCGACCAATCGCGACCTGGCGAAGATGGTGGCCGACAAAGAATTTCGCAGCGATCTCTACTATCGGCTCAAGGTCTTTCCGGTCTTTGCTCCACCGCTGCGCGAACGGGTGAGCGACATTCCCATTCTGGTGCGCCATTTTGTGAGCACCCATGGCAGGCGCATGGGCAAGACGATTGAATCCATTCCCGATGAGACCATGGAGGCGCTGGTGCGCTGGCGCTGGCCCGGAAACATCCGCGAGCTTGAGAATTTTCTTGAGCGTGCTGTCATCCTCACGCGCGGCCCGGTGCTTTACGTTCCGCTTGCCGAGTTGCAGATGGCGGAAGATCCGCAGGAAGCCGAGCAGCAGAATCCTACGCTCCACGAAGCCGAGCGCGAACACATTGTGCGCGTGCTGCGCGAGACCAAAGGACAGATTGGCGGCGATGACGGAGCCGCGGCGCGCCTGGGCCTGAAACGCACCACATTGAACTCGAAATTGAAGAAGCTCGGCATCGAACGAAGTGACTATATGTAGTCACGGTGACGAAGTTTCGTCATCGTCGCTTCGTCACTTCACCGATCGACTCTTCGTCCCGCCTTCCTGCTTTTTCGCATAACTTCTTTCCCTTCAATTTGTCAGCGCGCGCGCTCGATGCTTCGCCGGGTTTGGCACGCGACATGCCTTAGTAAGGGCGTGGCGCAAGGCGAGCCAGCATATGTTACGAATCTCGATTGAAGAAAACGTGGAAGTGCTGGAGATGAAGCTGGAAGGGCGAATCGCGGGGCCGTGGGCGGCGGAACTAAGCCGGGTGTGGGTGGAAACGGCGCCGCGATTGGCTTCAAGAAAGCTGGTTCTCGATCTAAGCAGCGTAACGTATGCGGACTCCGGCGGCACCGAGTTGCTCGGCCAGATCTATGCACAGACAAATGCCGAACTTCTTGCAGGAACGCTATGGACGCAATCTCTTGCCGAACAAATCACGCGCTGTGGCGCACAATCTGTAAAACGGGAGCTTTGATATGGGGACAATGCAGAATGCAATCGGCGGTTGTGGGAGCCAGGCCAGGATGGATGGCGAGTTTTTCAACAAGTTGTCGCCTCTGGCGATGAAGGATATTTCTTCAATGGCCCACGGTTCCAACTATCCGGCGGGCATGATTCTATTTTCTGAAAAGGATCCGGCTCCGGGCGTCTACATCGTTCTCGAGGGCGAGGTAAAGCTCTCGATGAACTCGAGCGACGGCCGCCGGCTGATTTTGCGCATTGCAAAGAAGGGCGAGATTCTGGGGCTCGCTTCGGCGCTCTCCGGCAGGCCGTGCGAGATGACCGCGGAGACGCTGTATCCGGCAAGGATCGCGGCCATTGTGCGGAAGGATTTTCTCAATTTTCTTTCGCGGCACCCCGAGGTCTACCAATCCGTCACCGAAGAACTGAGCCGCGATTACGCCATGGCCTGCGAACAGTTGCGCACCGTGGGCCTGTCAAATTCGGCGCCCGAGAAACTTGCTCGCCTGTTGCTCGAGTGGAGCCAGAACGGTAAGACCACCGACGGTATGGTGCATTTCCGCTTCCCGCTTACGCATGGGGAGATTGGCGAATTCATCGGTGCATCGCGCGAGACAGTTACGCGCACGCTCAGCGTTTTCAAGAGCCGTCACCTGGTGGCGTTTCACGGCTCCACGCTCACCATTCCCAGCAAGGCCGCTCTGGAGAATTTCGCACGTTGCTAGAGAATTCGTTCGGGTTTCATCGGCGCAGTAACCTCATCGGAAGCTCATTCATACCCCCGGCGGCATTTATCCACTCCATAGGCCGCCGGGGATTTCTTTCTCTCGAACTCACGCTCGCCGCCGAGTCGTCACGATACAATTGGCAGCAAACCGATCCGTGGAGGTTTCTATGCGCAGACTTCTTCTGGCTGTTCTTGCCGTTGCTTTTGCCGCTTCGCTGGCCGCGCCGCTCAAGGCCCAGGGCGCACCGCCCCAGGGCGGAGCCGGCCAGCCCTACACTGTCGAGTACTACTACAAATGCCAGTGGGGCCATCAGCAGGAGTTTCTCGAACTGTTTCTCAAGAACCATTACCCGTTGCTCAAGAAGATTCAGTCCACTGGACGCATTGTCGCGCTCAAGATCGAGTCGCCGGCCTACCACACCACCGAAGATGGCCGCTGGGATTATCGCGTGACCATTCGCTACAAGGATTCGACCGTAGCCACTACTTCGAATCCGGACGAAGCTGCGTTCATCAAGGAGTTATGGCCCGACCAGGCGACTTATCAAAAGGAAGAGCAGCGCAGGTTTGAGATTCTTGCCGGTCACTGGGATCTGCCGGTGACGGATATTACGCCGGCGCAGTAAGTGGAAGAACAGGGGTCAGGGGTCAGTGGTCAGGGATCAGGGGTCAGAGAACAGGAAACCTGTTCCCTCAGACTGTCGGGATGCCGCTGAGCCTAAGCCAATAGCCCGAAAACCATCCCTCAGGGGCTGAAGCCCGCGCTGATTTGATTGCGTTTGCGGCACGACGACCCAGAGGGTACCCCGGTCGTGCCCTTTCAAAACATGGACGACAATCTGTGTGGCGGACACCACTACACATGAACGACAATCTGTGTGGCGGACACCGCTAGGGAACAGGGAACCTACTCCCTGTTTTTCCACTGGCGCACCAGATCGTCGGCGGCTTCCGGCCAGTTCCTGAAGTCGAACTCGAAGCCCGCTTCAAGCAACCGCCCAGGAATCACGCGGCGGCTCTTGAGCACTAACTCCGATTCGGTGCGCAACAGAAGCATTCCAATCTCCAGCAGTGGCCACGGCGCGGGCAGGCCATTCGGCATCTCCCATGCATCGCGCAGAGCCTCCATGAATTCGCGATTCGGCAGCGGGTTGGGCGCGGCGATGTTCACCGGCCCGCCGATATCGTCGCGAGCGATCAAGAACTCAATAGCGCGCGCAAAATCGCTCTCATGAATCCAGGAGACGAACTGCCGGCCGTTGCCTTGCGCGCCGCCCAGTCCCACGCGTACCAGGTTGAGGAAGATCGCAAAGGTGCTGCCGGGCACGGGGCTGAAAACGATGGCGCTGCGCAGTGCAACCTTGCGCGTGCGCGGCGTTGGAGTCTCAAAGAAAGCACTCTCCCAGTCTTTGGCCACGCCAACAGAGAAGTTCCACGTATCGGGGGCGCGGCGTTTTCTGGAGATTAGCTCGTGTCCGCCCAGTTCGCCGGTCGCCTCATCCATTGGGCGGTCGAGCGCATGGCGGTAGATCGTCGCAGTCGAAGCGTTCAACCAAACACGAGGCGGATGGTCGAGCCCGGCAATCACGCGATTCAAAAGTCTCGTTGTTCCTATGCGCGAGTTGTAGATTTCGCGCCGATTCTCCTCGTGGTAGCGGCAGTTCACGCTGCGCCCGGCGAGATTGATGCAGACGTCCGCGCCCTCCAGTGTTTCAACCCACGGGCCAATCTCTTCGCCATCCCAGTGAACGGTCTGCCAGGGTGCAGTGTAGGGTCCGCGGGTCAGCACCGTGACAAAATGGCCGCGCTCCTGAAGATAGCGCGCCAGCATCTGCCCCACCTGCCCACTGCCGCCGGGGAGCACAATGCGCAGGGGGCGCGGACTCAGTGTCCAGGCCACACTCATGGATTCAGCGTACAGCGTCGAGCCGCGCCGGGATGCGTGCGGCCGATAGCGGTGTGGCCGAACGAAGCGCTTCCAATCAGGGTTTTGCAGGGCAGGGTTTTGCAGGGTTCAGCGCCGCAGTCCAGTCGGAGGCCCGGTCAACGAGCACGTCCGGCTTGTGATCCATCAGCGTCGGCACGCCGAAGCCGAACGCGCACCCAATGGACCATGCGCCGGCGTTGCGCGCAGTTGCCACATCCACCTGGCTGTCGCCGATCATCACCGTCTCATCCGGGCTGGAGCCGGTCTCTTCCATCAGCGAGCGGAGTCCAAAAGGATCGGGCTTCTTTACGGGGAAACTGTCGCCGCCGTAGATGTGCAGAAAATAGTCCGCCATCCCCAATCCTTCGCAGATGCCGCGCGCCGGCCGCACGGGCTTGTTGGTGAGCACGGCCATGGTGCGGGGAGTTCCGGCTGCGTCATGGAGTTCCTTGAGCGCGGCCAGCGCCTCCACGACACCGTCGTAGGCGTAGGTGAAATCCAGCTTGTGCTCGCGGTAGTACTGGAGGAAAAACGCGTAGGCTTCGGATAGCAGATTTTCATCCACCTGCTCCGGCGCCAGGCCGTCGGCCATCGCCAGCGACCGCCGCATCAGCATCGGCGCCCCGTTCCCCACAAAGCCGGCGATCGCCGGATCGGGCATCGGCCCGCGGTTAAACTGCCCCAGCGCGGCGTTTACGCTGTTGCACAAATCCTGCGCCGAGTCGATCAGGGTCCCATCCAGATCGAAAACCAGCAGCTTCAGCCGTTCCACGGGCAAGGGGCGATAGACATGAACCATGTCTCCAGTGTAACGGGCCGGGATTCGTCCCCCACAGCTCAACAAGCCGCGGAATGTGGACTGTCTCTCAATGCACGCGAATGCTGCCCGATCCGGTTTCGATTCTTACCAACGGGCCGCCGCCGCCGATCTTGCCCGTGATGTGGTGGTGATTCTGGGTTCCCTGAGTGGCCATCTCGCGGTCTGTGCTAACACCGCCCGAACCTGTCTCGGCATCGAGCGTGAACGCTGCCGTGCCGGTCCACAATTCGACGCTGCCGGAGCCGGTATCGAGCTTCCATTGAGCAGACGGCGTTCCGCCCACCTTGATTGAACCCGATCCGGTCTGAGCGTGCAATCCGCCATGCACATTGCGCAGTTCGATCGAACCCGACCCGGTCTCAGCCTTGATATCGCCGTCTCCGATCTGTTCGGCATAGATGTCGCCCGAGCCCGTGTCCACTGAGAAGCTACCGTGTAATCCGGTGGCGTGATTGCTGCCCGAGCCGGTGCTCAGCTTCGCGTGGTTGCCCACTCCGTCGTCGGTTACCTGGCCCGAGCCCGTGGCGGCGTTCAGGTAAACATCCGGCGGCGCCTGAATCTCGTAATCGATGCTGATGTTGTGCATGTTTTCGTTGTGGCCGCCAATTTTTACAATGCTGCCTGTCTGCTCGATGGGCGGGTTGGCCGCAATCTGCCGAACCTGATCCTCACTCCCGCCCCAGTTGGACCGTACCTTCGCGAAGACATGGATTTGTCCGGCGGCGCCTTGCGTCAGGTGGACGTATCCCGAGCCATTCTCCACCGTCAGTTCCGCTGCGCCTTTGACTTGCAGGTTGCGCTCGAAGGTCGCCTCCGCTGCCAGCGCCGGAAGGGCTGCCAGCACCAGTGCGGTTGTTGCGAAAAGAATCCGTTTCATTCCGTACCTCTCTTTCTGGAAAATAGTGGACAGTGGACAGTGAACAGTGGACAGTGAACAGTGGACAGTGAACAGTGGACAGTGGACAGTGAACAGTGGACAGTGAACAGTGGACAGTGGACAGTGGACAGTGAACAGTGGACAGTGAACAGTGGACAGTGAACAGTGGACAGTGAACAGTGGACAGTGAACAGTGGACAGTGAACAGTGGACAGTGAACACTGGAAAGCCTGGCGAGAAGAGCCGTTCCCGGCGGTAGAACAAGCACCCGGATTGCCAGACCGTCTTCCATGCTAAGCCCAATGCTTTCAGTCTGGCTCAGGTGCGGACGGGCCTCGATCCGCAGGCTGGGTGTTCGCTTTCGGACAGCCGTGTGCGTCTGCGAACGAGCAAGCGCCCAGACGCAGCGCATGCTCTTCCTCTGAAGCAATACGTCTTGCGTGCGCTCGCCGTTCCACCAATTCCACAGGCCATCGAACCACCGCCCCCTATCCCCTAACCGCTTACCGCTAACCACTGTTCTTAGAAGTGCTATGCTCTGACCCAGATGCACGGTCTTTCGCTGCTCAAGTTTGTCGCCGTGGCCATGCTCATCCTGGCCAACGCTTTTTTTGTGGCCGCCGAGTTTGCGCTGGTGTCTATCCGCGAAACGCGCATCGAACAGATGCTGGCCGCGCATGTGCCCGGAGCGCGTGCGGTGCGCCGGCTGCAACTCGGGCTCGACGAGCTTCTGCCCGCCGTGCAGCTTGGCGTCACGCTCTGTTCGCTGGCTCTAGGGTGGCTTGGGGAGCCGCTGGCAGCCGCCGTGCTGATGGGTTGGTTGGGCGGGCTGCCGTACGCCAATATATACGCAAATGTCGCTGCCGTGACCCTCGGATTTGCCCTCATTACCTACTTCCATGTGGTTGTTGGGGAGTTGGTGCCCAAGTCGCTGGCCCTGCGCCGTGCGGAGGCTCTGGCTGTGGCCGTTGCGCCCCCCATGCTGGTCTTCATGGCCCTGGCACGGCCCGCCGTTCGCCTGCTCAAGGTTTCCGCAGCCGCCGTTCTGCGCGGATTCGACGTTCCGCTGACCGAGCGCGCCGCCGTCCATTCGTCCGACGAACTGAAGCTCATCACCACCGCGGCGCGGCGCATGGGCATACTGCCCAAGTTCCAGGAAACTCTCATCCACCGCGCCCTGGAGCTGGACGACGTCTCCATTCGGGAGATCATGACCCCGCGCCAGAAGATCTTCTCGCTGCCCTCGAACATGCTGCTTGAAGAAGCCAGCGCCAAGGTGATCGCCCGCCATCGTTCGCGCGTCCCGGTCTACGACGAGACCCGCGGCCCCGAGCACATCGTCGGCGTCGTCTACGCACGCGACATGGCCCGGCTCATCTTCTTCCGCTCCGCGCCGGAGCGAATACCGACTCATGCGGGTAGTCTTACCCAGGCATTGGAGACTGGAGAGATTTCGAACCCCGGTCCAGCCGCGCGCCTCACCACGCCCTTTGTCGAGCTCCGGCTTCGCCAGGTCATGCGCGACGTGCTCGTGGTTCCAGAAACCAAATCTATCCTCGATCTCATCCGCGACTTCCAGCAGCGCCGCCGCCACATGGCCATCGTGGTGGACGAGTACGGCTCGATCGTGGGGCTGGTCACGGCCGAGGACGCCATCGAGCAACTGACCGGCGAGCTGGACGACGAATTCGATTCGCCGGCCGTTCCGGTTCTGACCACGGCTTCCGGCGCGCTGCTGATGGATGGCGGCGTGAACCTTCGCGATCTGGAAACGCAGATGCAGTGGAGTCTGCCGCGCGAGGGCGGCGTTGAAACGCTGGCCGGATTTCTTCTTTTTCGTCTAGGCCACATTCCCCAGGAGGGTGAATCCATCCTCTATGAAGGCCGGCGCCTTACGGTGGTGGAGATGGACAATCGCCGCATCGCAAGAATTCGCGTGGAACCGGTGGAGCAGGAGACGGCGGCGAGCGACTGAGTGCGCTCTTCGCAACATCGCGCTTCTCGTCAGATCGACCAGGCCGACGCTGGGCCTGCTTAAACAGTAGTGGGTCGGTTTGACGAGCTCACCTCAGGGGCTAAAGCCCCCTTCTTTTCCGCGTATTGACGTACGGGCTGAAGCCCGTACCCTTCATCGTTCCAAATGCGATTGCCCTACCGGCGCCGGGTCGGCTTAAACTCAACCACGGATTCTGCCGATATATTAGTAGGCAGGCCCGGTGTCTCAAGTCCTCTGTTCGAGAACCGGGACACGAACATCGCCGGAGGAAGATATGGCGAGCAAGAAGAGCAAGAAGAGCAAGAAGCACGAGGAATCCAAGCAGAAACCTCGAAAGACAGCGGAAAAGGGAACTCGGGAAAACAGCGGGCCGGATGGCGCGCATCGTGACGCGAATGCCGGAGCTAATTCTGGTGCGAATGTGTCCGCGGCCGATGGCAGCGTCCTCTCTCTCGGCAAGGACTGCGATTACGAGAAGGAGCTTCGCCGCCTGCAAGTTGAGCTCGTCAAGCTGCAGGAATGGATTCGCGGCGAAGGCCTGCGCGTGGTGGTGTTGTTTGAAGGCCGCGATGCGGCGGGCAAGGGCGGCGCCATCAAGCGCATCACCGAGTCGCTCAATCCCCGCGTCTGCCGCGTGGTTGCGCTGGCCACGCCCACCGAGCGCGAAAAGACCCAATGGTATTTCCAGCGCTACGTCACCCATCTGCCTGCCGCCGGCGAGATGGTGCTGTTCGATCGCAGTTGGTATAACCGCGCCGGCGTCGAGCGCGTGATGGGCTTTTGCAACGAGCGCCAATATCAGGAGTTCATGCAGAGCTGCCCGGAGTTCGAGCGCATGTTGCTGCGTTCCGGCATTGTGCTGATCAAGTATTGGTTCTCGGTCAGCGACGCCGAGCAGGAGCGCCGCTTTCAGGACCGCATGAACAGGCCCACCAAGCGCTGGAAGATCAGCCCCATGGATCTGGAATCGCGCAAGCACTGGGCCGACTATTCCCGCGCCAAAGACGAAATGTTCGCCATCACGGACACCAAGCAGTCGCCGTGGTTCGTGGTCAACGCAGAGAATAAAAAGTGCGCGCGGCTGAACGTGATCCGGCATCTGCTCTCGATGATCCCCTACAAAGATCTCACGCCCGAGCCGCTCAAACTGCCTCCCCTGGGCACATCGAAATATGTCCGCCCCCCTATCCAGGAGCAGAATTTCATTCCCCAGGTCTACAAATAGTGGACAGTGGACAGTGGACAGTGGACAGTGGACAGAGCAAAGAACAGGAACAGAGATCAGGGAATAGGCGGAGGGTGACAGGGGGACACAGGAAAGGGGCGGAAGTTTCTGTCCCGTGACCCGTGACAGCCGGTGGTGAAAGTAGAACCGGTCTAAAACCATCCCTCGGGGGCTAAAGCCCCGTCCTTATTTTCTGGGGCTTTCGGCATGACTGAAGTCATGCCCTGATACAAGGCCTTGAAGCTCTTGTGACAAAATCGAGTTTTTCCGCAGCCAGTGAAGTCGTGCCCTTTCAAAGCCCGACTTTCACCACGGGCCCCTGACCCCTGATCTCTGGTTTATGCTCGTACCCAGCCCATGAAGCAGATTCTCACCCGCCTGGTTCTCACCATCCCCGTCGTCTGGCTGGTGGTCTCGCTGGTCTTTTTGCTCATCCATCTGGTGCCCGGCGATCCCGTTATGATGATGCTGGGCGAGGGCGCGACCCCAGCCGACATCGGCGCGCTTCGCCACCAGATTGGGCTCGACCTGCCGCTCCACACGCAGTACCTCCGCTACTGGGCGGGCGTGTTGCATGGCGACCTGGGCAGTTCCATCCGCATGCACTCGACGGTCGCCGGCCTTATCGCCCAACGCTATCCCTACACGCTGGCGCTGACACTGGCGGCTTTGGTCTTCGCGCTGGTGCTGGCGCTGCCGGCGGGGATCCTGGCGGCGGTGCGGCGGGGGCGCTGGCTCGATCAGGCGCTTTCCGTGGTCTCGCTGTTTGGGCTGTCGGTTCCGGGAATTGCGTTGGGGCCGGTGCTGATTCTGGTGTTCTCGATTGCTTTGGGATGGCTGCCGGTCTCGGGGGCGAACGCTGGGGGCAGCAACACCATCGACTGGCGGTACCTCATTCTGCCATCCGTGACGATGGGGGCATCGCTTGCGGCCATTCTCACGCGCATGGTGCGCACGGCGATGCTGGAAGAACTAGGGCAGGACTATATTCGCACCGCGCGCGCCAAGGGGCTGAGCGAGACGGCCGTTGTGTGCAAACACGCTCTGCCCAATGCGCTGGTGCCGATTGTGACGGTGGTGGGATTGCAGTTTGGAGCGCTGCTGGCGGGGGCGATTGTGACCGAAACGATCTTCAGTTGGCCGGGGCTGGGGCGGTTGACGGTGAGCGCCATTTCGAATCGGGATTATGCGTTGGTGCAGGGATGCCTGCTGTCAATTGGGCTGACGTATGTGCTGGTCAACCTGCTGACCGACGTGGTTTACCGGTGGATCAATCCGAGAATGCGGTAGGAACAGTGGACAGTGAACAGTGGACAGTGAACAGTGGACAGTCGACAGTGGACAGTGGACAGTGGACAGTGAACAGTGAACAGTGGACAGGGAACAGTGGACAGTGGACAGGGAACAGGGAACAGTGGACAGGGAACAGGGAACAGTGGACAGGGAACAGGGAACAGTGGACAGGGAACAGTGGACAGGGAACAGTGGACAGTGGACAGTGAACAGTGAACAGTGGACAGGGAACACTGGACAGTCGACAGTGGACAGTGGACAGTCGACAGTGGACAGTGGACAGTGGACAGGGAACAGGGAACAGTGGCGGGCTTGGAGCGGAATGTCGGGTTGTGGGGCGACAGATGGGGTCTGTTTTGTGGGGGTGTGGGCCTGCGGTTTGCTGAATTGTGGTTCTTTCGATTCGAACGTACTGATGTATCGGTAGGTTTTCGGCTGGATGCACTGATGTATCAGTAGCAAGGCCGCCAAAAGTTGGGAAATTGGCTTTTTTGCGGTCTATTTGGGGGAAGAATGGGGACTTTTTGACCAGGATGCAGGGCGATGAGGTTGCGGAAAAGGAGCAGCGAGTCAGCAAGTCGCCGGACGCTCTACGAGTGAATGCGTTTTTCCTCACTTAGAAGATAGACAATTTGAGGGCGCAATTCTTCGCTGGTCAGTTCCATGATTCCGACCGTGACGGGCAGGTCGAAGCGGCGGGGGCCGGAGGAGCCGGGGTTGAAGTAGAGGACGCCTTTTTTGGTGAAGTAATTTGGGACGTGGGTGTGCCCGGAGAGGACGGCGGCGAATTTTGCGGCGGCAGGGTCGAGATGGAGAGTCTTCACGTCGTGCAGCATATAGATGTAGCGGCCTTCGATGAGTACCACCTCAGTCTCCGGCAGTTTGGCGCAGGGGCCTTCGCGGTCTACGTTGCCGCGCACCGCGGTGACGGGGGCAATCTCCGCTAGTTCCTTCAAGATTGACGGTTTGCCTACGTCGCCGAGATGGAGGATGCGGTTGACTCCCTGGAGGGCGGGGATGACTTCGGGGCGGAGGAGGCCGTGGGTGTCGCTGATTATGCCGATTTTCATTGCTAAAGGCCTAGCTCGAGGCGGGTTCTTGGGTCGAGTTCGTCGCGCAACATGTCGCCCAGAAAGTTGAAGCCGAGGACGGCGCCGGCTACCGCCAGGGCAGGGAAGAGGACCAGGTGCGGCGAGTCGAAGAGGTGGGAGCGGGCGTCGTTGAGCATCGATCCCCAACTGGGGGCGGGGGCGGGAATGCCGAGGCCGAGAAACGACAGCGTGGCTTCGGCCAAAATGACTCCGGCCATGCCGATGGCGGCTTGCACCAGAACCGGCTGGACGATGTTGGGGAGGATGTGGCGGAAGAAGATGCGGAGGCCGCCGGCGCCGAGTGCGCGTGCGGCGTCGACGTATTCGCGATCGCGGACGGCCATGACCTGGGCGCGGACTAGGCGCGCGTAACCGGCCCATCCGCCGATGGCGAGGGCGAGGACGAGGTTGGTGAAGCCGGGGCCGAGGAAGGCGGCGAAGGCTATGGCGAGCAGGATTCCCGGCAGGGCTAAGAATGTGTTCATGGCAAAAGTGGTGAGCGCCGTATCGATCCAACCGCCGAGGTAGCCGGCGAGGCCGCCGACGGCCAGGCCGAGCGCCAGCGAGACGGCGACGACGCTGACGGAGATGGTGAGCGAGAGGCGCGCGCCCCACATGAGGCGCGAGAGCGTGTCGCGGCCGAGCTCGTCGGTTCCGGCAAGATGCGCGGCAGAGGGACCTTGTAGCCGATGCAGCAGGTCGATGGCCGCTGGATTGGCGGGCGCCAGCCAGGGCGCGGTGAGGCCGCACAATACGAACCCGGCGAGAAGCACTATGCCCACGACGGCCAAGGGCTGGCGGCGGACTCGGTTGCGAAGGGCGCTGCGCGTGCTTGGGGATAGAAAAGACATCGACACTCAAAAAGGATAACGCGACACACGTGTCGAACTGGAGTTTAATCGGGATATGAAGTTCTCCAGGCAGGGTTTGCTTTTTTCTCTCGCGCTTGCAGCGCCGTTGCTTTCGGCGCCTCCACAGGCCGATGCGCAGGATGGTGGCGCGGCCAATATCCAGGCTAATATCCAGACTGCGGACGAGCAGTTGCTTGCGCTGGCCAACCAGGCGCGGGCGCAGGTGGGCGCAGGGCGCCTGCAATGGGATTCGGCATTGGCGGCAGCGGCGCTGTTTCACTGCCGGCGCATGGTAGTGGAGGGACCGATTGCTCATCGCTACGGCGGCGAGCCGGACCTGACTGACCGCGCAGGGCAGGCGGGGGCGCGCTTCAACTTGATTGAAGAGAATGTGGCCGTGGGGCCATCGGCCGCGACGATTCACGAGGAGTGGATGAACTCTGCCGGACATAGAGCCAACCTGCTGAATCCCGAGATCGACCACATTGGAGTGGCCGTGGTGGAGAGCCGCGGCGTTCTCTATGCGGTGGCCGACTACTCTCACGCCGTCGAGCCTTTAACGGCCTCGCAGGTGGAGGCGCGCGTGGCTGCGCTGATCACGGCGAGCGGAGTTTCGATTGTGGGCGATTCGTCGCTGGCGCGGCGGGCCTGCGCCTCAAATGAAGGGGCGCCTCGCGGCCCCGAAGGCGCGATGCCTGGGTTTGTGATGCGCTGGCAAAGCCCGGGCCTGAAAGAGCTGCCCAAAGCGCTGGCGGATAGGCTGGCCACAGGCCGCTATCGACGGGCTGCCGTGGGAAGTTGCCCGGCGCAGGGGCTTGATGGCCCGTTCACGGCTTACCGGCTGGCGGTGCTGCTTTATTGATGGGGGGAAGCTTCATGCGCAGAACTGACTTCAGGGTTTAAGAGCACGCGCGACAGGAGGTTCATGCTATCCCACCCTTTTCGCAAAAGGCGCGAAAAGGATGGGGCACCCGGCCGCAGGCGGATTGACGCGCTTGGCATCAGCTTTTCAAGAGGCTTCTTTCCAGAGGAGAGGCGATCTTGACGGAGGCCATTCCGGCTGCCGTTGCCGCCTCAATACCCAAATCGGTGTCTTCAAAGACGAGGCAGTCCTTTGGCGCGACACCGAGGCGGGCGGCGGCGATGAGATAGGCGTCGGGGGCGGGCTTGCCGTGCACGTAGTCTTCCGCGCCGACGATGGTTTGGAACCTGTCCATGAGACCGAGGGCGGTGAGCGAGCCGACGACCGAGTTGTGTCTGCCGCCGGAGACGACGGCGAAGGGAATCTGCCCATGCTCAGCTTCGATGATATCGAGAACTTCAGGCACCGGCTTCAATTGCGGAAGCATCTCCAAGTAGAGATTCTCTTTGTGCTCGGCGAGGGATTCGACGGGCATATGGAGGTCCTGCAACTGGTTGAGGTCGGCAATGATTTTGGCGGCAGGCTTGCCGCCCCAGGCGTAGAACAGTTCTTCATCGAAGGTGCAACCCCATTCGCCGAGCGCCTTTTTCCAGGCGATGTAATGCAGCGGCATCGAATCGGCGACGGTGCCGTCGCAATCGAAGAGGTAGGCGTGGAAAGGGCCTGGGGGCAGGTTCAGTTTCATGCGGCGGAGGGGCTCCTTTGGTGTTGGTTTTGGTTTGACAAAGCGGGAGGGCAGCGCCCGGCGCATCAGGATGAGGATGAGTTCATGTGGGAATTCAAGATCGCCCGGCTGCCGTCTTGGCGGGCACGGGAGCGCAGCCGCCCTCGCCGGGCTTGGTCGGCTCCATAAGGAGAGCATTGTTGAATCGGTTGAAGTAGTTGAAGAGGCCGATGGCACAGAGGAGCTCCACGATTTCGCCTTCGGAGTAGAAGCCGCGCAGCTCGGCAAACTGTTCGTCGCTGACGGCGTGAGCATCGCGGGTAACGGTTTCGGCCAGGCGGAGTGCGGCCTTTTCGGCAGGGGTGAAGTCTTCACGTGTGGGCCAATCGGCGAGGTGAGCCAACTGGTCGTCGGTCCAGCCCAGGTTGCGGGCAAGGATGGTGTGGCTGGCCAGGCAATAGGGAGTGACGTTGACCTGGCTGGTGCGGACGATGATCAGTTCCTTGAGCTTGGTGGGGACGGTGCCGGTCGAGAGCACCGCGCCGAAATGAGCTTGCATGGTGGCGAAGATCTCAGGCCGGTGGGCCATGACGCGAAACATGTTGGGGACGTTGCCGCGCTGGGCAAAGGCTTTGTCGTAGAGCGCGGCCATCTCCGGGGTAACGTCGCTGCGGTCGAGCCGGGAAATCCGGGACATTAGGCCTCCTCATTCATTCTATCGATCTTGATTCAGAGTATCTTGATTCAGCCTATCGTACGGCCGCACTTGATTTGGGCGCCGCAGGGAAGGCAGGCATTTTATGCCCGCCTCGAAGGGCTTCCAAGAGCACTAATTTCCCCATTTGCAACAGGACTAGCCGGAGCGGAAAAGCCGGGCTACACCCTGCCTCAAGGGGGGGCGTTTTTTGACGCAATCCACACTCTCTGCTACCGTAGTAGTGGACATTTCAACGCCAAACACTCCTCAGTAGCTCAATGGCAGAGCATTCGGCTGTTAACCGAAGGGTTGTAGGTTCGAGTCCTACCTGAGGAGCCAA